>Ga0189274_100114_pt1 | contig 74455 bp, 59 predicted proteins | sample N5B1minimetaG_FD_130323 | JGI IMG/M metagenome (GOLD analysis project Ga0189274, IMG submission 130323) | Marine microbial communities from the Costa Rica Dome - N5 B1 mini metaG | ecosystem: Environmental > Aquatic > Marine > Oceanic > Photic zone | place: Costa Rica: the Eastern Pacific...
AGACGTAATTTCGAATTTATCAGAAGGAACATTTCAACTACAAGTGGTTGACGCGAATGGCTGTCAAATTGAAGCAGAGGCAATCGTTCTTAATACACTCGGATTGGATGAGGCTGATCAGGAGGCTGTTTTAGTGTACTTCGCTCCTGAATCTAATAGCATCAACATCACAGCCTTTTCTGAATTGCAAGAAGAGGATGTAGAGTTGTTGGACGTCAATGGTAAGCTGATTCAGACGTATCAGTTGAAATCAATCAAGGTACAAGAATTTCAATTACCATCTGACTTGGCTACAGGTGTGTATTTTTTACAATCTGAACAGATTCATTTGAAATTCAGGCGATAAACAATCTTGTGAATTGACTGCCTTAATTAGTATATTCGAAAAGTGAAAATACTTTTTAAGGTCATATTTCTTTTCTGCTGTACTTCATTAGCTAAATCGCAGAGTTTTCATCCAGACTCTCTTCTTGAAAAGGGGAATGAATTGCTTTACGAAAACCCCAAAAGAGCGATTTCTCTGGTTGAACCAATCCTTCATTCTGGAAATCAAAATCAGGTGTTTGAGGCCTGTTATTTAATGGGAGATTGTCATTACTTACTTGGTAATTTTGATGAAGCCTTAAAATTATATGAGAACTGTGTTTTAATTGGCGAGAGTGAACAGGATGATGATCAAATTAGTAGAGGCTATTTAGGGATAGGTACTATTTATAGTGAGAACGATAATCCTGATTTGGCTTTTGAGTATTATTTTAAATCACTTGAAATTAGAGAAAAGTTAGATGATAAACTAGCAACAGCCAATGTGCTGAATAATATCTCAGTCTTATTTCATAATCAGGGAAAGTATGAAAAAGCCATTTCATATATGCATCAGGTCAATCAGATTGACAGAGAGTTGAATGATTCAATTTCATTAGGTTATTCATATTCAAATCTAGGGGCATTCCATTATTTTAATGATAATTCTGATTCTGCCTTGTTTTATCATAACAAAGCACTGAATATTAGAAGTGCATTAGGTGATGAATTTCAAATGTCCCGGAGCATGAATAATCTGGCAAATGTTTTTGTGGATTTAGGTGAAATGAACAAGGCTCTTAGTCTGTATGAGCAAGCGATAAACTTAAGGAGGAAACTGAAGAATGATCATGAGTTAGCCTTGAGTTTAAATAATGCAGGTGAGTCACTTGTTTCAAATGAAGAGTTTGGGTTAGCATTACCCTATTTAGAAGAGGCAAACAGCATTTTGGAAGAATTAGACGACATCAACATGGAACGCGACAATTCTTTGAATTTGGCAAGAGTTTATGCAGAACTAGGAAGATACAAAGTAGCTTACTCAATGCTAAGAAAAACCTATGATTTGAGCAAACAGATGTTTGACGAAGCTAAAAGTCGTCAAACCGAAGAGATGATGGCAAAGTTTGAGACGGAGCAAACAAAAAAAGAGAATGAGGCGCTAAGAGCGAAAAGAGCAGAAGATTCACTTGATTTAGAAAAATCGAAGAACAAGAGTTATCTATTGATTGGAGGTATAATTATACTTGCGCTGTTAGCATTTATGATTCTCACAAAATTGCGAACGAATAAAAGGAATACTCAAAAACTGAAAAATCTGTACGACCAACTTGAGGAAAGTAACACGAATATTCTGGACAGTATTAACTACGCGCAACGTATCCAGAATGCCATCTTACCAACAACGGACAAGTTGAAAGAAAGCTTATCCAATTCATTTGTTTTGTATCAGCCTAAAGATGTAGTTGCAGGAGATTTTTATTGGTTTAAGCGCATTGAGAATAAAATTCACATTGCAGCGGCAGATTGCACCGGTCACGGGGTTCCTGGAGCTCTCGTATCTGTAGTTTGTAGCAATGCTTTAAACAGATCGGTTCATGAGTTTGGTATTGGCGAACCTGCCGAGATTTTAAACGCAACGCGAGACATTGTGGTAAGTGAATTTGGTTCTTCTCCTGATAATGTAAAAGATGGGATGGACATTGCGTTGTGCACCATTGAAAATAATACACTGAAGTTTTCAGGTGCTAATAACCCTTTATGGGTAGTAAGAAAGGGGAAGTTTGATCAGCCAGAATCAAGCGCTTGCAAAATTTTTGAGCAAGATGGATATGCGCTTTTAGAAGTTAAAGGTGATAAGCAACCCGTTGGTAAATTTGAAAAAAGCCAACCCTTTGCTCAGCATTCCATTTCTTTGCAAAAAGGCGATTCGATCTATTTATTTTCTGATGGTTTCATTGATCAGTTTGGTGGAGATAAGCAGAAGAAATTTAAATCGACAAATTTTAGAAAACTCATATTCAAAGCACAAGCTCATGAGCAAATGACGCAACAAGGAGAATTGTTGCAGAAAGTGTTCAACGAGTGGAAGATGGGGATTGAACAGTTGGATGATGTTTGTGTAATAGGATTCAAACTAGATTGATATGGCATATGATTCATACCTTGAAGAACGCATGACGCGAGTGTTAGCTCAGAAGAAAGTTGATTTTGAAGCGAAAAAAATGATGGGCGGATTATGTTATATGGTAGATGATAAAATGTGTTTTGGGATTGTCAGAGATCAGATGATGGCCAGAATTCATCCAGACAAATATCAAGAAGCATTGAAGCAAGACGGATGTAATGAAATGAATTTTACAGGAAGACCAATGAAAGGATTCGTATTTATTGATGCTGAGGCCATTGACCGTGAAGATGATTTAGAGCGTTGGATTCAACTGTGTTTAGATTACAATCCACTGGCGAAATCTTCCAAGAAGAAGAGATAACTATTTGTAACTGTATACTTTTCGCTCCAAAATTTCACCTTTAGAATCATAAAAATAGACCTCAGTCACTAATCCTTCCATATTGTAAGTGATTTCAGTGCTTGTAATAATTGACTTTCCTTCTTTTTTTGCTTCATCATTGGTCAATTCGTTGGTCAATCCAACTAGTTGTCCCTTCGAATTATAACTGAAACTTACATTCTCATTAAAGCCAGGAAAAAAGTTCGATTTTGAAGCTAAACGCTTGTCCTTAATGACATATTTACTATATGCCCCTTCGTCAGTTAGGTTAATCTGTTTGATCCCATCATCTAGCTTTTTAAGGTTGTATACCACACTATCTAGGTAGATAATACTGTCTTGTTCAACAGATCCTTGAGAGACGTATTCTCTAGTTCTAATAAACTCCCATTGCAATACATTGTCAATGTAGCGGTAGTTGTGATAATATCCGTAAGTTCTTTGGTTTCGATTGTCAAAGTCGGTTCGTTCATATCTTCTAATTTGATTTTTCTCATTGAAGATGTATCGTCCAAGTGATTTTTTTCTGTTTTCGAGTAAGTAGTATTCTGAATATGCGGTGGTGAAGTTGATTTTTTCAGGACTGATTTTACCTTTTCTGTAGGTAGTTTTTGTTTCTTGAACTGTTCCGTGCTCTTTAGAATTTCTAAAGGTTAAAACAACCATTTTAGATTTCTCACTACTCTTAAATAGGTGAAGTGTACTATTGTTGAGATGTAGGAATAAATCTGATTCCATCTCTTGGCAGAAGGTTGAAAGTGGGGCAAAAATGAATAAAAAGAGTAGTTTTTTAATCATGTAGTGTTTTTTTGAGGAACCTTAATTTACAAAAAAATCCCGTCTTGTAAAAAACAAGACGGGACGGTATATAGTGTCGTCTCTCGCTATCCCCCAATAAGTTGGGGGGAAGAAAGTGACGTGAGAATCCGCCAACGTATTGACGGATTATAATTACATCATTGGCATTCCACCAGGCATTCCACCACCCATTGGCATAGCTGGTTCATCTTCTGGTTGGTCTGCAATCACCACTTCAGTTGTTAACAACATAGAAGCAATTGAAGCCGCATTTTCTATTGCAATTCTAGTCACTTTTGTTGGGTCAATTACACCCGCATCAAATAAGTTTTCAAAAGTTTCTGTTCTTGCGTTGTATCCAAAGTCATCTTTTCCTTCAGCTACTTTTTGAACAATAACTGCTCCTTCGCCACCGGCATTTGAAATGATTTGTCTCAATGGCTCTTCAATGGCTCTTTTAACGATTGCAATTCCAGTGTTTTCATCTTCATTTTCACCTTTTACTGATGCTAATGAAGCGATTGATCTGATTAAAGCAACTCCACCACCAGGAACAATTCCCTCTTCTACGGCAGCTCTTGTCGCTGAAAGTGCATCATCCACACGATCCTTTTTCTCTTTCATTTCAACTTCTGTAGCTGCTCCGACATAAAGTACAGCAACACCTCCAGATAACTTAGCTAAACGCTCTTGCAGCTTTTCTCTATCGTAATCAGAAGTAGTCGTCTCAATTTGAGCTTTGATTTGGTTGACACGTGTTTCAATTTGTTCTTTAGCTCCTGAACCGTTAACTATTGTTGTGTTATCTTTATCAATATCAACTTTTTCACACGTTCCTAAATGCTCAATTGTAGCATTTTCAAGCGTGAATCCTCTTTCTTCAGAGATAACTGTTCCGCCTGTTAAGATGGCGATATCCTCAAGCATAGCTTTTCTTCTATCCCCAAATCCTGGAGCTTTAACAGCGGCTATTTTTAATCCTGCTTTTAATCTATTAATTACAAGTGTTGCTAGGGCGTTTCCGTCTACATCTTCTGCAATGATAAGTAACGGTCTGTTTGATTGTGCAACCGGCTCAAGAATCGGAAGGATTTCTTGGATGTTGGAAATCTTTTTGTCGTAAATCAAAATGTAAGGATTCTCCAATTCTGCGACCATCTTTTCAGAATCTGTTACGAAGTATGGAGAAAGATATCCTCTGTCAAACTGCATTCCTTCAACTGTTTTAACTTCAGTTGCGGTACCTTTTGCTTCTTCAACAGTAATTACTCCTTCATTTCCAACTACTGCCATTGCTTCAGCAATGAGTGATCCTATTGTCTCATCATTGTTTGCTGAAATAGTTGCAACTTGCTTGATTTTATCATTGTCAGATCCAACCTCTTGTGATTGCTCAGCAAGGTTTTTAACAATGGCTTCAACTGCTTTGTCAACACCTCTTTTCAGGTCCATTGGGTTGGCTCCTGCAGCAACGTTTTTCAATCCTGCAGTAATGATTGCTTGAGCTAATACGGTAGCAGTTGTTGTCCCATCACCCGCAATATCTGCAGTTTTTGATGCAACTTCTTTCACCATTTGTGCTCCCATGTTCTCAATTGCATCAGCAAGTTCGATTTCTTTTGCAACTGAAACACCATCCTTAGTAACGTGTGGTGCACCAAATTTTTTATCAATGATTACATTTCTCCCTTTTGGTCCAAGGGTAGTTTTAACTGCGTTTGCAAGTGCGTCAACTCCTTTTTTTAACTTGTCTCTTGCGTCCGTGTCAAATAAAATATCTTTTGCCATTTTCTTAATGAATTAGGTTTTGGTTTAAATAATTCCGTAAACATCAGCTTCACGCATAATTAAATACGTTTTGCCATCTAGTTTAATTTCGGTTCCTGAATATTGTCCATACAGCACATTGTCTCCCTCTTTTACAGTCATTGGCTCATCCTTTTTGCCAGGACCAACTGCAATTACTTTTCCTTGTAAAGGCTTTTCTTTAGCCGTGTCAGGGATAATGATTCCGCTTGCCGTTTTTTCTTCTGCTGGAGCGGGTTCTATTAAAACTCGATCTGCTAATGGTTTCAACATGTTATTTCGTTTTAGTGTCCAAAAGGACGATTATACATTTTGTTCTGCTTGCACTTAGTCATATTTTGTGCCAATTCATGTTTGGTGGGTGAAAGATGAAATTCTGGCAGCAAGCTTGATTATTGGGCAAAAAAAATGTCAGTATGAATGACATACTGACATTTAAATATTGTCGATTTATTCTAGCCTATTGCTGTGGAGCAAGAGGGTTTAAATTGTTAGTTGGATTATCAGTTCCTTCTCCAGCGTCATCCGAAATTTGTTCAACTTCATCTGTACCTGTTTCAAGTGTTTGATTTTGTCTGTCTTCACCTGGGCTAGCCATTGCAAGACAAATCAACGCAATCCCGATTGCTAATCCCCATGTTCCTTTTTCTAAGATGTCAGTCGCTCTTTTTGCACCACCCAACTGCACCGCAGAACCAAACTCTGAATTCAATCCTCCACCTTTTGGATTTTGAACTAACACAAACAAGATCAATCCTACACAAGCGATAATGATCAATACTGTAAATAATCCTCCCATATCTCTTTAATTTGCCCTGTTAAATCAGGAAATTTTATCTTCTAATTCTTTAATTTGACTTGCAAAGAAAGCTTTTTTTTCTGGATATAACAAACTCAATTGCTTGTAAGCTGTAATTGCTTTTTGATAATTGCCTTGCATAACGTGAATTTGCGCCAGAGTTTCTGTTACATTTTCATTTGATTCTTCAATGCTCTCTTTGGCGTAATCACTTGGTTTGAAGAAGTCTTTACTCGGTTTTTTCATAGAGGGTTGCTCTGCAATAAAACGATCTAATAAGGCATTGATTTCTCTCTTACTCATCTTATTAGAAGGTTTCTTTTCTTCTGTTTTCTGAGTAGATTCAGTTTCTTTTTTCTCTGAGATGGTAGAATCCGATTTGATTGGAGTAGTCCCGTCTTTTTTGAGTTTCAACCATTCTATGAAGGAAACTTCCTGCGGTAAGATTTCGTCTTGTATTGGTTCAGAATCAGAGGTTAGAGCCGCTTCATTCGCAGGTGCTGTAGTTAAATTAGCCTCTTCTGTTAATGTTTCCTTTTTTGTTATCTCCTCTTCAGGTAATTGAGTCGTAGGAGTTTCAATTAACTCGTCTGTTGAATGCTCAAAAGCAGAACTAATAGCTTCTGACATAATTTGGGCAGTCAATTCATCTGCTATCTCTATTTCAGGATTTTCTTCTTCTTCTTCAATTTCAGTAGCTGTGATTTCAGTCTCAATTGAATCATCCTGTGCCTCTGAATTGATGGCAGTCTCGATTACTTCTTCTTCTTCTTCGCTAACAGGGGGTTGCTCAACTGGGTTTTCTTCCTCTAATTCTAATACACTTTCAGTGCTACTATCACTCTGAATAAGTTCGTATAGATGGGCGCGGTCATTAACATGGGCCGCCGCAACCTTAAGTTTTTCTTCAAATAGCAAGCTGTTGCTATTGGCGAGAGCCTTTAGTTGTAGAATGTAGAGCGAAGAAGAGTAGGGGAATTTAGCTAATAGCTCATCTATTTCAGTCAAGTTTTCTTGCTTTAAACCATCAGGGCTGGCTATAAATGATGCGATATGTTTTCCGTCTACTACCAATTTTTCGATAATTCGTTCAGTATATCTTGTGACAACTTATCGTTGATGTCTTCTAACAAGCTCTCTTCAACAGAGGCTAAATCTGTGCTACTTTCGAAGTTACTCAATTGATTGAAATCTTTTTCAAAACTCTGTGTTTCATCAAGATTATTGATGACACTTACTTCAATGGTGACTCTTAAGCTGTTGAGCGCCGCATCTTCATTTGATTGCACGGCTGCAGCCTGTGTGTAATATCTTTTGATTGATCCTGAAATCTCCAGGTCTGCTTTTTCTGAGCGTAATTTCATTTTGCTTCGTGACACTAAAAAGTCTCGCAGGTGTTCTGTGAAATCTGCTCCGTAACCTGCTGGAGCATTGGCAGCTTTGTCTTCGAATATATCAACAGAAAAGGTGTCGGCCTCAATACTGTTGTCCAACATTCCGTATTGGATTTCACAACCTAGTGCTATGATAGCCAAGCAAAAAATGGATATAAGCTTCATGCTATATGAACGAATCCTAGACATAACTATTTTAAACCGTACTCTTTTATTTTACGATAGAGTGTTCTTTCAGAGATGCCAAGGTCTTGAGCGGCATATTTTCGCTTGCCTCTGTGCTTTTCTAACGCTTTTTGAATCAATTCTTTTTCACGGTCTTCAAGTGATAAAGATTCTTCTACTTCAATGTGGTCATCAAAGTCAGAACTGAAACTTTCATTGTGTTCATATCCACCAGTTGATTGGGTGACCGGAAAGTTAGAATTGAATTCGCTTTCAGGTTCAATTTCTCGATATAGTTTCTGGATGATGGCATTTTTATCTTCCCCTGAAATGTTTCCTCCTCCATTCTGAAGAATATCGACAACAAGTTTCTTAACTTCTGTCAATTCTTTTTTCATGTCGAACAGTACTTTATAAAGCAAGTCTCGCTCAGAGAAGTCCTCTTTCTCTTTTGATGCTAAAATAGGCAGGTTAGATGCTGTGTAGTCTGGAAGGTAGGTGTGTAAAATTTCACCTGAGATGTTTCGCTCACTTTCAATTACTGAAATTTGCTCGGTAATATTCTTCAGTTGTCGGATGTTTCCAGGCCAATTGTAGTTGTTCAACATGTGAACAGCATCCTCGGTCAATCGAATAGGCGGCATGCGGTATTTTTCAGAAAAATCAACAGCAAACTTTCTAAACAACAAATGAATATCTTCTTTTCTGTTTCTCAGAGGTGGTAATGAAATTGGTACCGTACTCAATCTGTAGAATAAATCCTCTCGAAATTTTCCTTGTTGGATTGCCTGCAACATGTTCTCATTCGTAGCAGCCACAACTCTTACATCTGTTTTGATCGGTTTTGATGATCCAACTCTAATGAATTCCCCAGTTTCCAAAACTCTTAGCAACCTGACTTGGGTAGGTAAGGGTAGTTCTGCAACTTCATCTAAGAAAATGGTTCCGCCGTCAGCTACTTCAAAATATCCTTTTCGTTGGTCATGAGCTCCTGTAAATGAACCTTTTTCATGGCCGAACAATTCACTGTCAATTGTTCCTTCTGGAATCGCTCCACAGTTCACAGCTATGTAAGTTCCGTGTTTTCGTGAACTCAACTGATGAATGATTTTTGGCATCACCTCTTTTCCGGTTCCACTTTCTCCCGTAATTAATACTGAGATATCTGTGGGAGCTACCTGGTTCGCCACGTTAATAGCTCTGTTCAAGGCGGGTGAGTTCCCGATAATACCAAATCGTTGTTTTATTTGCTGAACGTCCATTTTGCAGTTATTTTACAGCAACACCTTTAACAGTAGCGCTAGTACAAGACTCAATTTTTACGTTGACGTAATCACCAGCTTTAAATTGTTCTTTTGGGAAAATCACCGTTAGGTTTTGACTATTTCTTCCGTACACAAAATCCTCTGATCGTTTTGATGTTCCCTCCACAAGAACCTCATATACTTTTCCAATGGTTTTTTTATTGGCTTCGTGAGCAAGTTCAGTTTGCAATGCTTGAACTTCATTCAACCTTCTCTTCTTCCCTTCAAGTGGAATGTCATCTTCAAATTTTCTTTCTGCTAGCGTTTTTGGGCGCTCTGAGTAGTAAAACATGTATGAAAATTCGTATCCTACTTCTTTCATCAAACTGATGGTGTCTTGGTGTTGCTCTTCTGTCTCTCCACAAAAACCGGTGATTATGTCAGTTGAAATAAATGCTTCTGGAACAATTCTTTTAATGGCTGCAATTCTTTCTAGATACCATTCACGGCTGTACCCTCTGTTCATCCTTTTTAGAACTTCAGAATTTCCTGATTGTACAGGTAAATGGATATACTTACAGATGTTATGGTGTTTTGCCATTACTTCTAACACATCATCTGTCATGTCTTTAGGGTGAGAAGTGGAAAAACGAACTCTGAGTTTTGGATTAACCAAAGCCACCTTTTCCATTAACTGAGCAAATGTTACAACTGGCTTTTCAGGGTCAATGATTTCGCCTTTTTTTGTAATGTTCCATTTGTAACTATCCACATTTTGGCCCAATAAAGTCACTTCACGATATCCTTTGTCAAACATGTCTTGTGCTTCGGCTACAATGGTTTCAGGATCTCGACTGCGCTCTCTTCCTCTTGTGAAAGGGACAACACAAAACGAGCACATATTGTCACATCCTCTCATGATAGAGATGAATCCTGTTACGCCACCTTTATCAAGTCTTACCGGAGCAATGTCGGCATAAGTTTCTTCTCTTGATAGTAGCACATTGACAGCTTTCTGTCCTGTCTCAACTTCAGATATCAAGTTGGGTAAATCTCTGTATGCATCAGGGCCCGCAACAAGATCTACTAATTTTTCTTGTTCTAACAAGTCTTTCTTCAGACGTTCAGCCATGCATCCTAAAATACCTATAACTAAATCTGGATTTTGCTTTTTGCGCTTGTTGTGTTGTGATAATTTGTTTCTTACCCTTTGCTCGGCATTTTCTCGAATAGAGCATGTATTCATCAATATAACATCTGCTTCTTCAACATCTCGAGTTGTACTGTAGCCATTTTCTGATAAAATTGATGCGACCACCTCACTATCAGAAAAATTCATCTGACAACCATAGCTTTCTAAATACAACTTTTTTCCGCTTGTATTGTTTGAAGCCACCATTGTCGCTTCACCTTGCTTGCTTTCGTCTATTTCTTTCTCTTCTATCATTGACTTGTTTTATCGAGGGCAAAATTAATCAACTTTGATGAATTAACTGTCATTTTGACAGCGTAAGTCAAAATTCGAAGGTCAAAAAAAATTAAAAAACTTTATTATTATATAATAATAAGGAGGCTAATCTGGACTTGTAAGGAAACACTTTCGTACTTTTTTACGTTTCTTATTCACATCTTTGCAAAAAAAATAAAAGCTCTTATACATTATGGCTAAAAATCTTGTCATTGTCGAGTCGCCTGCTAAGGCCAAAACAATTGAGAAATATTTGGGAAAAGATTTTGTTGTGAAATCGAGTATGGGTCATGTTCGCGATTTAGCGAAAGGTGATGGATCAATTGATATCGAGCACGATTTCGCCCCCAAGTATATTGTTTCATCCGACAAAAAGAAAGTCATTACAGAATTAAAAAAGTTAGCAAAAGAAGCCGAGTTGGTCTGGCTAGCGAGTGATGAGGACCGCGAAGGGGAGGCAATTTCATGGCATTTAAAAGAGGCGTTAGGGTTGAAGGACGGAAAGTATAAGAGAATTACATTTAATGAGATTACAAAAACGGCAGTATTAGCGGCGATTGAAAAACCCCGAGAGATTGATGCTGATTTGGTAAATGCGCAGCAAGCTAGAAGAATTTTGGATCGCTTGGTGGGATTTGAGTTATCACCAGTCCTTTGGAGAAAAGTGAAGCCTTCTTTATCTGCTGGTAGAGTGCAATCGGTTGCGGTAAGATTAATTGTAGAAAGGGAATTAGAAATTGAAAAGTTTAATTCAGACAACTTCTACAGAACTGATGCTGAGTTTGATGTCAACGGCGCTAATTTAAAGGCTAAATTGAATAAACAGTTTGATTCTAAGAAGGATGCAGAATCATTTTTGAATGATTGTTCGGGGTATTCGTTTGCAGTTAAATCTGTTACTAAAAAGCCAGCTAAGAAATCTCCTACTGCACCTTTTACAACTTCAACTTTACAACAAGAAGCGAGTTTAAAATTAGGTTTTTCAGTTTCAAGAACAATGGGTGTTGCACAGCGTCTTTACGAAGCGGGTCACATTACATATATGAGAACTGACTCGGTAAACTTGTCAAAGCAGGCAACAGACGCTGCCGAGAATGAAATTGTTTCAGCTTACGGTAAGGAGTACCACAAGTTTAGAAAATACAAGAATAAAAATTCATCTGCGCAAGAGGCGCACGAAGCTATACGTCCAACAAATTTCTCAGCTCACACAATTAATGGTGAAAGAGATGAAGAGAGACTTTATCAATTGATATGGAAAAGAGCTATTGCTTCTCAAATGAGCGAGGCAGAGCTTGAAAGAACTTCAATTAAAATTGATGCACCACAGAAGCATGAGTTTTCTGCTACTGGAGAGGTGATTAAGTTTGAAGGTTTCTTAAAGGTTTATTTGGAGTCTACCTTGGATGATGATGAAGATGAAATGGAAGGTTTGCTTCCCTCGATTGCTGAAGGTGAAGTGCTTCCTTATAATTCAATCACATCAACTGAGCGTTTCACAAGGCCACCTGCGAGATACGTTGAGGCTAGTTTAGTGAAAAAATTAGAAGAACTCGGAATTGGACGTCCATCAACTTATGCACCAACTATTTCAACCATTCAAAAAAGAGGGTATGTTGAAAAAGGTGAAAAAGAAGGGGTAGAACGAAAGTATACTCAATTGCTACTTGAAAATGGAGCAACTGCAGAAAGAGAGCTTTCTGAGAAAACAGGTTCTGATAAAGGGAAGTTGGTTCCAACTGATATCGGACGTATTGTAACAGAATTCTTGATTGAACACTTTGATAAAATCATGGATTATAATTTCACGGCTTCTGTAGAAAAAGAGTTTGATGATATTGCACAAGGTCTCGTGAAGTGGACTGAAATGATCAAAGAGTTTTACGGCCCATTCCACGATACGGTTGAAGACACGCTTGAGAACTCAGAAAGAGCTACAGGCGAGCGTTTATTAGGGGTAGATCCTAAAACCGGTAGAAATGTGTATTCACGTATCGGCCGATTTGGTCCTATGATTCAAATTGGAGAGCAAGAAGATGAAGAAAAACCTTTGTTTGCCTCTTTACAAAAAGATCAATCCATCCAAACTATTTCCTTGGAGGAAGCGCTTGAGTTATTCAAGTTCCCTAAAGTTATTGGCGAATTTGAAGGGAAAGAAGTGAAAATCAATAAAGGTAGGTTCGGACCGTATGTTCAGATTGAAAGAACTTTTGTTTCGATCAAAGAAGAGAAAGGTGATTCATTGGAGAATATGACAATTGAAAGAGCGATAGAGTTGATTGAAGAAAAGCGGGAAGAAGATAAAAATCGTATCATCAAAACCTTTGACGAAGACGAAACAATGCAATTGCTGAACGGTCGATATGGGGCGTATTTGAAAATTGGTAAAAAGAACTTCAGACTTCCTAAAGATGTTGAGCCGTCAGATCTTACGTATGAACAATGCGTTGAAATTTCGCAAAATCAACCAAAAGGTAGAAAGAAGAAAAAGTAAACTTCTATCTTTGGTGAGATGAAAGATCTCAGCATTTATTTTCAAAACTTTGGACAACCGCCATCAGATTTGACGAATGAGCAAGTTGGTAAAAAAATGGTGGTCAACTCGGAGGCTAGTTTTAGTGATCCTGCCAAAAATAGTATCGCTATTTTATTCGTCCCTGAGTATAGGAATTCAACTTTAGAAACTTCAAAGGCATACATTCAAGAGATAAGAGAGCGGTTCTACTGTTTGTTTGCTGGGGATTGGGATGTCAGCGTCTTTGATATGGGTGTTATAGAGCCAGGTGGTTCTCCAGAAGATACCTACAGCGCAGTGAAGGATGTTGTTACTGAGTTGGTGAAGAATGGTGTTATCCCTGTTGTAATAGGTGGTTCTCAAGATTTGACCTATCCTATTTATCAAGGGTATGAGTCGTTAGAACAAACGGTTAATATTCTTGATGTTGATGCGAAAATTGATTTGGGTAATCATGAATCCCCGATTACAAATGAATCATGGTTGAGTCATATTCTTACGCATAAACCAAGTTATCTTTTTAATTACAGTGTTTTAGGATTTCAATCTTACTATGTTTCCCGTGAGGAGGTGGATCTGATGTCTAAACTGTATTTTGATGCGCACAGATTGGGTGAGTTTTATCAGAATCCAAAAATGGTCGAACCTTTGGTTCGAAATGCGGATATTGTGACTTTTGACTTAAGTGCCATTCGTGGTTCGGATCTGAGCTCAAACCATCTTCATAGCCCACATGGTTTTTATGGTGAGGATGCCTGCGCTATTCTTCGTTATGCAGGCTTGTCTGACAAACTCACTTCGCTTGGGTTATTCAATTTCGTGGCTGGAGATAAGTTGAGTTTTGACGCGAATTTGGTAGCGCAAATGCTCTGGTATTTTGTGGATGGTGTTTCCAATCGCAAGAGGGATTATCCGATTGGCTCAAAGGGGAGTTATTTAAAGTATACCGTGAGTATTGATGATTTTAAAGATCAAATCAATTTTTACAAAAGCGACAAAAGTTCACGTTGGTGGATGGAAGTTCCGTATCCAAAGGTCCAGGGGGCTAAGTTTCAAAGACATCTCTTGGTGCCTTGTAATTATGAGGATTACGAAAATGCTTTGAAAAATGAGATGCCAAATCTTTGGTGGAAAACCTTTGAGAAATTAGTATAACCAAAAAATTAGTTCTCCGTATAAGTCATTATGACCCTAAAAAAAGTTTATAATTAAATTATTTTTACTTATTTTAGCGGCTTGTTGGTGTAAGCTGACGATAAATGGTATTGAAAAAAACAATTTTTATGAAAAGAGTTTTATCTTTTTTATTTTGCTATCTCGCTGTTAATGTGACGTTTGGGCAGCAGGACAAGCAGTTCACCCATTACATGTTTGACAAGATGTCTTTCAATCCGGCAGCTACCGGGTTCAAGGGTTATTGTGGAACTGTCATTTACAGAAATCAATGGGATAGAGTGCAGGATGCACCGAATACCACTTTATTGAATCTCCAGGCAAACCTTCCTAAACAAAATATGGGTGTAGGTTTATCATTTACCAATGATGCAATTGGATTCCAAAGAAATAATACAGTAACGATCAACGGAGCTTATCACTTTGTGACCAACGCTGGTGTGCTTTCTGGTGGTTTAGGTTTAGGGATTGTAAACGTTGGATTTTCTCCGAACTGGGTTCCGCCAACAAATGATTTTGACGCGTTATTGCCAGCTGCTGTCGCAGGTACTGGGTTTGATGTAAACTTAGGTTTGTATTGGCATGGTAACTCTGCTCCTTACTACGTAGGGATTTCGACAACACACTTAGCGCCACCAACTTTGTCGGCAATCAATTATAAGGTAGCAAGACACTATTACATTATTGGAGGTTATGACTGGGAAATGAGTCAAGATTTTAACTGGGGTAGAAAAGTGGATTTGAAGCCTAGCGTTTTAATCAAGGCTGATGGAGCAGGAATGATTTTTGATTTGAATGTAATGGGTGATGTATGGTTAAATAACTATTCATACTTATGGGGTGGAGCAACATACAGATTGTCTGATGCGATTGCATTGCAGCTAGGATATGCATTTTCACCTGCGAACAAGACTTCAACGAACATGTTGAAATTCGGTTATTCATTTGATATAATGACAAACCCTTTAAATACTTATGGAAAAGGAACTCACGAGTTAATGTTGAATTTCTGCATGTTCCCGCCACCACCTGTGGTGCCGAGACATGGTAATCCATTTATTTTACAATAAAAATTTTTTTGTAACCAATTAACTTAATAATCGTTAATTAATAGACCCAACCCTTAAAGAGTCCTGATAGTCGTTAAATTGATTGGTAGAAAAAAAACAAGGTAGCATGAAAAAATTATTGGTTTTTGGAGTTGTAGCGATTGCACTGGTAATTTCCAGCTGTAATACGGGAACTGGTCACTTGACCGGTGTGCAAGGGAGAAAAGCTTTTTACCCTGAAATTCCTTTAGGAATGGTTTATATTCCTTCTGGTTCCTATACAATGGGTAATGGTGATCAAGACGTACCGTTCTTGCATCAGTCTAGATCTAAGGTTGTGTCAATTCACGCCCTTTACATGGATCAAACTGAAATTACCAACAATGAATGGAGAGAGTTCGTTCATTGGGTAAGAGATTCAATTATGCTTGAGAAGGTGTATCTGAACACTGACCCTACTGGTAATGATGCGATTGATGATGAAGATATAGGTGAAATGTTGAATCACCCAGATATCTATTATGATGAGGTGAATTTGACTTGGCAAGAGTTTGATCCTTCACAGCCGTTTATCAATAGAGGATTGTTCCCTTTATCGTGGAGAATGAAAGGAATCAAAGACAATCAAATTATTCCGTTAATTTCAGATATGTACTTGAGACCTAACGAGAGATGGTACAAGCGAAGAGAAATTGATGTTCGTAAATTAAACTTCAAGTATTACTGGATTGACCTTCCTGAAGCTGCCAAGAGAGGTCGTGTACATATTGAAAGAAACGGTTACGATCCATCAGGAAATTATACAGATCCTTCATTAGATCCTCAGCACAGAGCCTTGAAAAACCCTGCGCATCCATTTACTGGAGAACCAGTTGGACAGGACAAAGACATGGGTTACTTTAACTCTAAAGGTCAAAACAACGGTTTGAGAGGGCACGAAGACAGAGGTCGTTTCATTATTGAAGAAGAAATTAATGTCTATCCAGATACGTTATGTTGGGTAAGAGATTTCACGTACTCTTTCAATGATCCAATGACAAACATGTATTTCTGGCATCCAGCATACGATAACTATCCTGTAATTGGTGTGACTTGGGTACAAGCAAGAGCATTCTGTGTTTGGAGAACTCAAAAATTAAACAACTGGTTAGAAAGTATTGGACAGTTGTGGGTGCAAGATTTTAGATTACCAACTGAAGGTGAATGGGAGTATTGTGCAAGAGGTGATTTAAAGAACTCACCGTATCCTTGGGGTGGTCCTTACATCAGAAACTCAGCTGGATGTATGTTAGGAAACTTCAAACCAATGAGAGGTAGATATTTTGATGATGGTGGTTTTTACCCTGTTAAGGCTTTCTCGTACAACCCGAATGGATACGGATTGTATTGTATGGCTGGAAACGTTTCAGAGTGGACAGAAACTGCTTTTGACGAGTCTGTGTATGAGTTCTCTCATGACTTATCTCCAGAATACAGATATTACGCAATGGATTGGGATCCGCCTTCAATGAAAAGAAAAGTTGTAAGAGGTGGTTCATGGAAAGATATTGGATTCTACTTGCAAACTTCTGCAAGAACATATGAATACCAAGATACAGCTAAATCATACTTAGGATTTAGATGTGTTCAGACTCATATCGGTCGTGGTGGTAGAGACTTCTCAAAAGAAGGAGGAGAAGAACTTAAATCAGATATTGAGTTGAGATAAATTAGGCAAATTATAACCAAATAAATAAATGTTAAACTAAAAGCAAGGAAACTATGAGACCAGGAACTAAAAAATGGAAATTATTTATGGCTAAGCTGTACGGTATTGGTGCAGCGGTAGTAATTGTCGGGGCAATGTTTAAAATCATGCACTGGCCAGGAGCTGGAGCCATGCTTGTAGTCGGTTTATCCGTAGAGGCAATAATTTTCTTTTTCTCGGCATTTGAGCCATTACACGAAGATCCAAAATGGGAATTAGTGTACCCTGAGCTAGCTTTGGCTCATGATGAAGATTTTGATCTTCACGCATATATTGATGAAAAAGGAGAATCAGGCGCACACGGTGGTGGCGGCGGAGGAGGCTCTGCTACAGGTATCACTGAGAAATTTGATAGTCTATTAGAAGAAGCAAAAATTGATGCAGAATTATTAAACAGATTAGGAGATGGTATTAAAACGTTAAGTGATAATGCTGAAGGTCTTAAGGCTGTTTCTGGGGCTGCTGCTGCGACAGATTCTTACGTTGCAAGTTTAGAAGGTGCTTCTGAACAAGTGAAAACGTTATCGAATACATATGAAAGAGCTTCTGAATCTTTATTAGGATTGACTTCTTCAGCAGATGAAGGACAGTCTTTCGGAGAGCAGTTGCAAAAAGTTTCAACTAACCTAGCTGCATTGAACAATGTTTATGAGCTTCAATTAAAAGGTTCTTCTAATCACTTAGAGGCAACGGAGAAGTTCCAAGATCAGGTTACTGAAATGATGAAGAATCTTTCTGATTCTGTTGAAGATACGAAGCTTTACAAAGAAAACATGTCTATGTTATCTAAGAACTTGACTGATTTGAACCAAGTTTATGGTAACATGTTGAAAGCTATGACGATTTCAAGAGATTAATTTTCTGTTACTTTCTAAGAAAATTGAATTGAGAAAAGTAATTGTATAATTAAAAAATTGATTAATCATGGCAGGAGGAAAAGAAACCCCAAGACAGAAGATGATCGGTATGATGTACTTAGTACTTACCGCTCTTCTTGCATTAAACGTATCAAAACAGATCGTTGCGGCTTTCGTCACGCTTAATGATAAGTTAGACGGATCGGCTCAAATGATCGGAAATCAAACAACTTCATACTATTCTTCTTTTGAGAAAAAGAAAACTACATTGAAGGCTCAAAATGGATCGCCTCAAGCGATTAAAGAGTTAGAGATGTGGGAGGAAAAATCTCATCAGGTAGAAAACAGAACGAAATCAGTAGTGAGCTTTCTTTTAAGTGAGTGTAACGAGATGATTAAAACTTCTGAAGGAAAAGATTGGTATGACAACAGTGAAGAATATGTAGACGAACAAGGATACATCTTCAAATTGAAGCCTTTATCAGACATTGCTGGAATGGACAACTATGACATTCCAACAAATATGTTTATTGGTGGAAATCCAGAAAAACCAATTGAAAGAGGTATGGCATTGAGAGATAGTATTATTGCTTATCGTAATGCTGTTGCTGAAATCATGATGAATTATAAAGATTCAAGAGGAGATTGGACTTTTACAGCACCTGAATCATTAGAAGGTTTACCTGAGGCTATGGCCACTTGTAACCCGGATGACACTGCTGCATTAAACCAGTTTATGCATTCTTTCAATTATCCAGAAGAGGTTGAACATAAAATTCACGGAGTAGTTGAGGTGACGCCTTGGCCTTCAGTGATGTTTGACCACGCACCAATTGTTGCGGCTGCAGCAATGTTGACTTCAATGAAATTGGACGTTAAAAATGCCGAGTTAATGGCATCTCAGCACTTGTTGAGTAAAGTTGACGTACAAGAATTTGACTTTAACAAGATTGAGCCGTTGGCATTTGCGAGTACTGGTTATATCAACCAGGGTGATTCATTGAACTTAAGAGTAATGATTGCAGCTTATGACTCAACTGAAACTCCAAAAGTTTCATGGGGACAAGATGCAGATACTGCTAACACGGAAAATTGGCAACCAGCTAACAATCCTGATGGTTCAATCTCTCTAAGAGGTGATTCACCAGGAAATCACAAATTGAAAGGTGTGATTTATGTGAAGCAAAGAGGTGTAGACATTCCTAAACCTTGGGAATTCAACTATACAGTTGGACAACCAATGGGTGTTGTTGCTCAACCTGAGATGAGAATCTTATACTGGGGTTATAACAACGTAGTAGAAGGAACTGCTTCTGGATATGATCCATCAAAGGTTCAACTTTCAGGAAGCGGATGTTCACTTTCTGCTAAAGGAAATGGACAATACATTGCTAAAGTTTCAAGAGGAACTAGAAATGCGAAAATCAGTGTAAGTGCTGAAGGTGCAAATTTAGGTTCATTTGATTTTGAATGTAGACCAATGCCAAACGCGACAGTTTACTTTGGTAAAACTGAAATGGGAGGTAAAGCTTCATATACTGCAGCTAAGAACCAGTCTGGGGTACGTGTAGGTTATGACCCATCAGTACCATTAAAAGGTGTAACCTTTTCAATTTCTGGCGGTATAGTTAAAGTAGACGGAGTTCCAGGTACAGGTAAAGTTACTGCAGGTGGTAAATTTGACTCGAAAGCGAAGAGTTTATTGAAGCAGTCTAAGAACAAGCAAGTAACAATTGTTGTTGACTACAAAGGACCTGACGGAATTGGTAAAAAAGGAGGTATCTCTTTTAGCGTCAAGTAATAAAAGGTAAATTAAATTAGTACAGATGAAAAAGTTGGTTTTTTCTTTATTGATGACAGCCTTTATGGTTGTAGGATATGCGCAATCAGACATTAGAGGTCCGATTTCAAATCCTTCACCTGGGGTATTGGATGGGGTGTATGTGAAAGAACACATTCCAACCAAAAAAGTAGTGCCTTACGAATTCGTGAGAGAGGCAGATGTAGCTTGGAGTAAGAGAGTTTGGCGCGCAATTGATTTAAGGGAGAAATTCAATCATCCTTTGTACTATCCTTTGGATGACTTAAGAGAAGCTTCTGACCCGCAATTCCAAGGGCAAATGGAATGGAGAAAGAACACGACAAGATGGTCTCTATGGACAATCATTAGATACCACATCATGTCAGGTGATTTGACTCTTTATTCTCCGTTTGATCCTGATTGGAATGCATGGAAAGATGGAGACCTTTTCAAATATCCGATTACTCCAGACAAGTACGGAACTTCTTCTAGTGGAAACTTTTATACAGATTCACTTTATAGAACTTACGTGAAAGGAATGGAATACCTAGGATATGAAGAGTTTAATCCAAATCCTGAAGCTATCGAATCACAAGAGTATCCTGGAGAGGATTCTATTGATAACGAAGGAAATGTAGTTTACTATCCAAATGAATTTTTCTGGTACACAGCTGAAGATATTGTGCAGTACCGTGTGAAAGAAGATTGGTTCTTCGATAACGAAAGATCTGTTTTAGATGTTAGAATTATCGGAATTTGTCCAGTGGTTTATGCGAAAGATGCGAATGGAAACATTACAGGACTAAAAGAATTGTTCTGGTTGTATTTCCCTGAGTGCAGATACGTATTCCAAAACTTCTTCGTGCAGTCAAGACACAATGATTCTCAACGTATGTCATTTGATGACTTGTTCTGGAAGAGAATGTTCCAATCATATATCATTAAAGAGTCCAATCTTTATGATAGAGAACTTCAAAATTACAGAGCGGGTGTTGATGCCTTACTAGAGTCTGAAAAGATAAAGGAGAAAATCTTCTTATTCGAACATGACTTGTGGAGCTTCTAGGCACCAGAATACAATATTTAAGCGGGACTTGAAAAAGTCCCGCTTTTTTTTGCTCATAATTTTCGTTACTTTTTTTTCAATGCTGAATTAATAGAATAGACCTGCAGGTATTGTGATGGCCATCACAGTTTTAAATATTTCGGAAAATCCGAAACAAGGAAATTAAAACTTACAACTATGGCAGGAGGAAAAGAAACCCCAAGACAGAAAATGATTGGGATGATGTATTTAGTATTAACCGCTTTATTGGCGCTAAATGTATCAAAGCAAATCGTATCAGCATTTATAACGTTAAATGATAAACTAAGTAGTAGTGCCCAGGTAATCGGAGCTCAAGCTGGAGAGTATTATGGGCAGATTCAACAAAAAAAGGCAGCTCTTAATGCAATGGAAGCAGACATGACTGACTTTAATTTGTGGGAACAAAAATCAATCGAATTAAAACAGAAAACAAATGAGTTAAATTCATTTCTATTGAGTGAATGCAATGAAATGATCAAGGCAGTTGAAGGTGAAGATTGGATTGAATCATACAATGAAGATGGGACCATCAAGAGTTTGAAGTCACTTGATAAAATGCAGAACATTGATAATTATGATGTTCCAACTCATCTTTTTGTTGGAGGAGATCCAAATAATCCAAATGAAAGAGGTACCGCATTGGTTGCTAAAATTCACGAGTACAGGAATTTTGTTAGTGAATTATTGGGAACATATTCTACGAAATCAAAATCATTTGAGTTTATTGCGCCTAATTCAATAGAAGATCTGCAAGCTTCTTTTGACGGAGCGAATACAGTAGACACCTCTGTCATCAGACAATTTTACAAAACCTTAACTATTCCAGATTATTTGCATGCTCATGAAACAGGTGAGTTAATGCCTTGGTTAAGTGTGACATTTGATCATGCTCCAGTTGTAGCAGCTGCTGCAATGTTTACATCTCTACAATTAGACCTTAAGAATGCAGAAGCCATGGCTGCTGAATTTATAGTGGACAAAATTGATGCACCAATATTTGACTTTAATAAAATTGAACCAATGGCGATTGCGCCAACCCAGTACATAAATAGTGGCGATTCAATTCCATTACGTATTATGATTGCCGCTTATGATTCAAATGAAGTTGCCACAATTAAATATGGTCAAGATGCAGATACATTGGCAGAAAACTGGACAGAAACGTCTGGCGTAATCAGTCTGAGAGGTCAGCAACCAGGTCAACACGTTATGAAAGGAGTAATTGGTGTGCAAGAAAGAGGGGAAACACAATGGAAACCCTGGGATTTCACCTACACAGTAGGGCAGCCTATGGGTGTAGTGGCACAGCCAGAAATGAGAATCCTCTACATAGGCTATGATAATGTGGTTGAAGCAACTGCATCAGGATTCCAAGCAGAAAATGTCTCTATGAAAGGACAAGGGTGTCGTATAGTGAAACAAGGAAACAAATACGTAGCTAAAGTTGAAAGAGGAACCAGAAGTGCTACCATTAATGTGGTTGGAACAAGTGCAGATGGCTCATTTTCAACAGTAGGCTCATATCAATATAAGTGTGTTCCGCTACCAGATGCAATAGTAAGTTTAGGTAGAATTAAAAATGGAGATGAAATTTCATACCAAAGAGCCCGAGATTTAAGTAATTGTGATGCCGTTTTCCCAGAAGGGGTCAACTTGGATGTTGATTTTAGAGTAACAGGTGGATTTGTGAAGGTTGAAGGCGTCACTAAAAAAGGAAGAATCCTTGATGGTGGTGTACTAGACTCAGACGCAAAGAGCGCATTACGTCAGTCTAGAGGTAAAGATGTTATTGTCGGAATCGACTATAGAGACCCTTCGGGCACAGGTAAAAAAGCCGGTTTAACTTTTAGCGTGAGAAGATAATTACAGCGAACCTTCACCAGAAAATAATTCTGGTGAAGGTTCTTTTTTTGTTGCTACCTTTGTGGCCGATTATGGTCAGAATAGGCAATCTTTCATATCACTTACCTCAAGGTTTTCTTTACAAAGAAATATCCCTTTTTATCGATCGTGGAGATAAAATTGGATTGACGGGTAAAAATGGGGTAGGGAAATCAACCTTGTTATCCTTGATAGCAAAAAAGTTAAATCCTACCGAAGGAACCGTAGTGATTGAAAAAGGAGCCAATATAGGTTACCTGACGCAGGACATTGAAATCCAAAAAGACATAACCGTTAGAGCATACATTGAGCAATCGAATAAAGAGGTTGCAAAATTGCAAGACAGACTGGATTTTGTCAATCATGAGTTAACAACCAGAACAGATTACGAATCTGACGCTTATGCAGAACTCATTCAAGAAGTAACTGACATCAATGAGCGCTTGACTATTTTAGATGCACATTCAATTGCAGAAAAAATAGAGCTTGTTCTTAAAGGGCTTGGCTTCAAGCAAGAAGAATTTGATAAGCTGATTGGGGAATTCTCAGGAGGATGGCAAATGCGTGCAGAATTGGCGCGGCTTTTAGTGAATAATCCTGATGTTCTTCTAATAGATGAGCCAACGAACCACCTAGATATCGTTTCAATACAATGGTTAGAGAATTACTTGATCAACTTTAAGGGAGGGCTCGTATTAATATCTCACGATAAGCGTTTTCTTGATAATGTCACCAATCGAACAGTTGAAATAGCGAATCAAAGATTGTACGATTATAAGTGCAACTATTCCAAATACCTTGTGTTGCACGCAGAGGAAATGGAGCGCGCTATTGCAGCTAAAAAGAATCAAGACCGAGAGATTAAAAGAACAGAGGATCTGATCAATAAATACCGAGCTAAGGCAAATAAAGCAGCTTTTGCTCAGTCATTGATTAAGAAACTCGATAAAGTAGAACGAATTGAAATTGATAACATTGAAAGAGCAGCTTTCAATGTAAAGTTTACATTAGATAACCCTTCAGGGAAAAGAGTTTTGGATATTCAAAACTTATCGAAATCCTATGGGGAAAAGCAAATTTTCTCTGGACTGGAAGTGCTACTATCTAGAGGGGAGAAAATTGCATTGTTAGGCCCAAATGGTGTCGGAAAATCAACTCTAATCAAGTGTATTACTCAAGACGTTGATTTTGAAGGTAATATTGAATTGGGGCATAATGTTTCAATCGGCTATTTTGCACAAGACTCTGCTGAAAAGTTGGATGGAGACAAAACGGTTTTTCAAACAATTGATGACATTGCAAAAGGCGAAAAAAGAAAGGATATCCGATCAATTTTAGGAGCATTTCTATTTTCAGGTGAAGCTGTAGATAAGTATGTTAAGGTGTTGTCTGGAGGAGAGCGAACGCGATTGGCAATTTGTAAATTGTTGTTTGAAGATTTCAATTTACTCATCATGGATGAGCCCACAAATCATCTTGATATCCAATCTAAAGACATTCTAAAAGATGCGCTGAAATCCTATGAAGGAACACTTCTACTTGTATCCCATGATAGGGATTTCTTAGATGGATTAAGTAATAAAATTTGGGAGATCCAACCGGATGCTGTTAAAACCCATTATTTTGGTGTTAATGAATTTCTTGAACGTTTCAATGAAGATCAAATTGAACGCAAAACTGAAAAGAAATCATCTGTCAGCGAGCAGAAAAACGATTACGAGAAAAGTAAAGAACAAAAGGCACAAATCCGAAAACTTGAAAATCGAATTAATAAATCTGAAAAAGAGATTGCAAGTCTAGAAGCAGAAATGGCAACTAAGCAGCTCGAGCTAGAAAATCTTCAATATTCAGAGGATTCGGATTATCAAGAGTTGCTCAAATCTTTTGAAGAACTGAAAAACAAGCTAGACGAACAAATGCAAATTTGGGAGGATGCTTCAGAGGAGCTAGATAGTCTCAACTAGATTTTTTTGAATTCTCGCTTAAAAATCGAGATTGGTTTCTCAATCTTCTCATAACTCAGCAAAGCAATAGTAAATGTTAGGATGACAGAAATTGAGAGAAAAATCAATTGATTTCCAAAAGCTTCTAGATTTACCTCTAAAGAGTCCATGGCCACTACAAGGATTGAGCAAATAATGGCAAAATAGGTAATTAAGCCATAGCTCATTCGTCCGAATTTTGACAATCTTTTCATGTTTCTAAACTTGAGTTTTGAATTCTTACTAAATGTTTGAGCCATGACCGTGTAACTGAAACAGTATCCCAGAATTAAAGGGATTGCCAATGAAAAGTAGGTTCCTCTACCGTAAACATAGCCAAAAAGTAAAGTGCTGAAACCAATCAAATAATACAGCAAGTGCCAGCCGAATAAAGTATCCTTGAAATAATCTCGAAAACGTTGCTCATTCCTTATGTAGTTGGCTAAAATCATTCCAATTCCAATCGGAATAGCATAAGAGAGAGGATTGAAATCAAATCGAGTTTCGTTGAGTAAATGTAATACTCGAGCAGAAAGTCCGATCAAAATAAAGACAATCCCAATCCAATTTAGTTTTGTTTTAGCAAACTTTAAAAGAAATCCTATAACCACTGAATACAGCATGAAAATCAATGAAAACCAAAGAGTTCCAATGTAGATGAATTGCTCTGTTGACATGACTTCAAAGTTTTCGGCTAGCAAGAATCCATTAGACCATGATGGAATCTTAACACTGGTCAACCCCAAGTAAGTTGCAATCAACGGGTGGATAAAAAATGCAAATAGTATTAATGGTATGGTGAGTGGTACCAACTTGAGTGAACGTCTTAATAAAAAAGACCGCAACGAAAAACTGTGGTTGTATTTGTATTCCCTTAGTCCATGTGATGTTAATAAAAACGCACTCGTGAAAAAGAAAAATTCAATACATCCAATCTTGATATATGAAAAAGCATGAGTTACGTGCGGGATTACACCTATTTTAAATGAATTCAAAAAGTACAAACAGATGTACATTAAAATAGGGATAAGCGCAAGGAACTTCAAGAAATCCAGGTCTTTATAAAATAGTTTTCGCTTATTGGACATCTTTCAAACATACGGAAATTTTTATCAATTGTGCTTCAAGCGTTTCCATAAATCATTGAATAAACTAACTTTGCGCCTATGCAATCTGCAAATCAGAAATTGTTTTTATTTACCATTTTAGGAGCACTCGCACTTGGAGTTAGTTTTCCGTTTACAGGAGGTGTTTTTCCGCTGGCATTCATTGCGCTTGTACCCTTATTATTGTTCAACGCAGGCCTGAATGAAGAAGGGGTAAAAAGAAGATTCTTAAAAAGACTGGGAACCAACTATTTGTATTTCGTCATTTTCAATGCAATTACTGTTTGGTGGATTTATAATGCGTCTGATGCTGGGGCCTACATGGCAATTTTTGCCAATGCCCTTTTGATGTGTCTACCGTTTCATATTACTGCTTTTTTGGCGAAGCACCTGGGAGAAGGAAAAGGATTACTTTCTTTTTTGGTCCTCTGGATGTCTTTTGAATATTGCCACTATCACTGGGAGCTTTCATGGCCTTGGTTAAACTTAGGCCACATTTTAGGAGATTCACCTATGTTGATTCAATGGTACGAATATTCCGGTGTTGCAGGCGGTACATTGTGGATACTACTTACCAATATTGTGGTTTACATCATTGTTCGAAATGTTTGGTTGCGAAAAGAGTCGGTTAAAATTCAGACTCCAATTCTGCTTTTTTCAGCCTTGGCTGTTGTTTTTCCAATTTTAAGTTCAATCATTATTTATTCGTCATATACTGAAGATCAATCGCAGCCAGTTGATATTACAATTGTGCAACCAAATATCGAATCGCATAACGCAAAGTTCTCATTACCTTCTGCTATCCAATTGAATAAATTACTCATTGCTGCAGAGTCAAAAATTGATGAGAATACAGATTTAATATTGGCTCCTGAAACAGCCATTCCATATCCGATTAATGAGGAATTATTGGATGTTCACCCTGATTATTTGGGGCTGTTAGAATTTATCAGAACACATCATCAAATTCCGCTACTGATAGGGGCAGACACCTACCAGATTTATCCAGAAAAACATTCTCCAGCATCAACGCCATACGGACCTGATTGGTATGAGAATTACAATACGGCTTTATTGATTCAAGCCAATAATCCAAAGACAATCTACCATAAGGCAAAATTAGTGTTAGGAGGAGAAAAATTACCTTTTGTTGGGATGTTCCCATTTTTACAAGAGTATTCTGTAGAGTTGGGCGGAACATCTGGAATGTTGGGGGTGGGTGAAGAACCAGTTGTGTTTGATGCTAAAGGAGTAAAGTACGCACCTTTGATTTGCTATGAATCAGTTTATGGTGATTATGTATCCATGTTCGTTAGGCAAGGGGCAACAGTTCTGACAGTTATTACCAATGATGGCTGGTGGGGAGATACACCAGGCTATAAGCAACACCGCATGTTTTCTCAAATTAGAGCGATTGAAAATAGAAGATATGTCGCTCGTTCAGCAAATACGGGGATATCGTGTTTTATTGATCCCAAAGGTGAGGTAATTTCTGAGTTAGGGTGGGATGAATACGGTGCTCTAAGAGAGGTAGTTTACGAGCAAAAAGAAATAACTTTTTTCGCCAAATACGGAGATTTTTTAGGTAGGATTTCGGCTTATCTCGCACTTGCTATGATGCTGTACGGATTTGTAGAACGTCTCAAGAAATTGCCATATTTCGAAAAGATTAATGCCGGGTCAAAGTCCGACAACTAAACCAAAAACGCCAAAATAACAGTTGATTCAGTTCAAAATTCTGCCATTCTGTGACACAATGTCTGTCATTTTTAGATGGCCTTGTTTTTGACATACATCAGCAAATTCAAGTACAAATGTCAAAGAAAGAAGATATTCAAGATAAAAATGAAGCTCTGAATGAGCAAGAAGAGGTAAATCAATCTGAGCAAGAGGAGAAAGATTCTCAAGGTGCTGAAGATACTTTACAAGCGCAATATGATGAGCTAAACCGTAAGTATCTGTTGTTGTATTCTGATTTCGATAATTTTAGAAAAAGGAGTATAAAAGAGAAAGCAGATATCATCAGCACAGCAAGTGGTGATGTGATTAAAGACTTACTCGGAGTATTGGATGACTTTGAACGTGCAATTGCAAATAATGAGAATGCACAAGACGTTGAGATGGTAAAAGAAGGTTTCAAGTTAATTCATCAAAAAATGATGAATACATTAAAGGCAAAAGGCCTTGAATCAATGGAAGCCAAGGGAGATGATTTTGATCCCGATAAACATGAAGCAATCACGCAAATTCCTGCTCCTTCAAAGAAAGAGAAAGGAAAAGTGGTGGATGTGATTGAAAGAGGATACAACCTTAAAGGTCATGTTCTAAGATACGCAAAGGTGGTTGTCGGACAGTAATTGAATAACCGATTGAGTTATTCTGAATTAAGAAGGAAAAATGAGTAAAAGAGATTATTACGATATACTGGGGGTAGAGAAAAGTGCGGATGAAAAAACGATAAAAAAAGCGTATCGAAAAATTGCTTTAAAATATCACCCTGACCGAAACCCTGACGATAAAGAAGCGGAAGAAAAATTTAAAGAGGCAGCTGAAGCATATGAAATCTTATCTGACCCAGATAAGAAGGCAAGATATGATCGTTTTGGTCATCAAGGTGTGAGTGGCGCGGGAGGCGGTGGCCAGGGATTTGGCGGCATGAACATGGATGATATCTTTGATCAATTCGGAGATATTTTTGGTGGAGCATTTGGTGGTGGAAATTCAAGACAAAGAAGACAAAGAGTTGCCAGAGGGTCTGACCTTAGAATTAAATTGAAACTCAACTTGCAAGAAATTGCGACCGGAGTAAAGAAGAAAATTAAGGTGAACAAATTGGTGAATGCTGAAGGGGTAACCTACAGTACTTGCCAAACCTGTAATGGACAGGGGAGAGTGGTAAGAGTACAGCAGACTATGTTGGGCGCTATGCAAACACAGTCAACTTGTCAATCTTGTCATGGTACTGGAAAAACAATTGGGAAACGGCCTGCTGGCGCAGATGCTCAAGGTCTAAAAGGACAAGAGGAAACTGTTGAAATTAATATTCCAGCTGGAGTTGAAGATGGAATGCAGTTGAAAGTCTCAGGTAAAGGTAATGCGGGGCCATTTGATGGAGTGCCGGGTGACCTACTGGTATTGATTGAAGAAGAGAAAAATGATTTGTTGCAACGAGATGGCTCAAACTTACATTATGAAGCTTATGTCAGTTTTATTGATGCCGCTCTAGGAGCAAGTCTTGAAGTGCCGCTGGTTGAAGGGAAAGCAAAGATTAAGATAGAACCTGGTACGCAATCTGGTAAAATGCTGCGCTTAAGAGGTAAGGGATTACCTTCTGTTCAAAGTTATGGTACCGGTGATTTGTTTGTACATATTAATGTATGGACACCAAAGAAGCTGTCGAATGATGAAAAAGCTGCTCTTGAAAAGCTAAGAGATTCAGAAAATTTCAAACCAAAACCAACTACAAAAGAACAAGGATTCTTCTCCAAGATGAAAGACTTCTTTGCAGGATAATAAAAAAGCGAATCGATTCGATTCGCTTTTTCTTTTTAATATCTCGGTTGAGCCTGATCAGGCTTGCTGTCTTTGTCATAGATATCGAAAACAAGCATGAACTCATGACTTCCTGATGAGAACTTGTTAATGTCATTCATGTTGTAATCGTATGAATAGGCCATTTCTAACATAGGGTTTAGCCTGAATCTGACTAATGCACTAATGTCATTGCTGGTACGATAGTTTACACCAAAACCAAATTTCTTCTTAATGACAAGCATTGTACTTAAGTCTACCTGAAAAGGAGCTCCTGAAACATGCTTGAAAATAGTCGAAGAATTCAAGTCCAAGTTTTCATTGATATCCCAGGCATACCCACCATGAAGGTAAAAATGCCAATCAGATAAATCAAAAGAGGTTGCACCGCTAAACTCATTGGTATACTCAATCGTATTTTTCAACATATTAGGAATAGACAAGCCGGCATACCACTTTTTAGCTCTATAATATGCACCAAACTTGAAGTTGGGCATAGCTAAAGTTGGCGTGTTTGCAGAGAACTCTGGGTCTACTATACTCGTTTCAACTTCAGCAAAATCGCTTTGGCGCAAGCCTAAAGATGCTGCTAATCCAAATGAAAGGGTAGATGTTGTTCCTACTCTCAATGAATAAGCATAAGCAGCTGATATGTTGGTGACATTATTCACACCGATACGATCGTTCACAACGGTCAACCCTAATCGGTTGTTTCTGCTTGCTCCTAACGGAGAGTTGATGTTGAACCCAATTAATCGCGGAGCACCATCAAATCCAGCCCATTGGTGTTTGTAAAAAATCGAGCCATTCATATTGTCAAACATTCCCATAGCAGCAGGGTTGACAAATGGTTGGTGAACCATGTATTGCGTTAAATGGAACTGGTTTTGTGCCGTTCCTGTTTGGCAGGTAAAAAGTACTGCCATAATTAATGTTACTTGATAAATTCTTTTCATGACAGTTTATTTTTTGATTTCAATTGATCCATGTAATTCGGTGGTCTCATCCAATTTGAGGATGTAAAAATAAGTTCCACTCACCACAACATCTCCTGAAATGGTGCGAGCTCCTTCTGCTTGTCCTGACCAATCATTATTGTATGGACTTGCTGTATAGATGATGTCTCCCCAGCGATTAAAAATCGTTAAAGTATTTTCTGGATAAGCATCTAAACCTTCGATTACAAAGGTCTCATTGATTCCGTCTCCATTTGGAGAGAAACCTCCAGGAACGGTGAATTCTTCATCCATTTCAATGGTAATGCTAACTGTAGCGGTATCACAAATACTTGAGCAGAACACATCACATATGGCGTAGGTAAATTGATCTGTACCAGTAAACCCAGACAAAGGAAGATAGTCTACTGTTCCGTCAGTTTGAACTGAAGCTACACCGTTTGATGGATTATCTACTATGTTTACCGTATTTACATCTCCATCATCATTGTCCGCAACAGGTATGTTCACGAGTTGATCAAGAGAAGTACTTGTGATGTCGTCTACGGCCGACACACTTGCCGATTGCTGGACATTTACAGTAATTGAATCTGTTGTTGAGCAACCATTACCGTCAATTAGATTGACTGTATACGTAGTGGTTGTTGTTGGTGAAACATCTATTGAACTTGTTGTTTCAGTTGTTGACCAAGTTAAGCTTCCGCTGCCTGTAGCTTGAAGAGTTACAGATTGGCCCAAGCAAATGTTTTCATCCGTGCTGACCGTAAGTGTAGGGTTGGCATTTACATTAATGGTTAGTGCTTGAAGTCCACCTATATTTCCGCAGCCATTCGTTCCCTCTGCCTCTAAATAATAGGTAGTACTGGTAGTTGGATTGACATCCAAAGGAGCGGTACCAAGTAAATTAGTTCCACCATTGTCACTGTATACGTTGTAATCCACTGTTCCTGAACCTGAACCATTTAACGTAACTGTTTCTCCAGCGCAAATAGTACTGTCATTTGCTGAAAAAGTAGGTGTTGCAGGTGCAGAAAGGACTTCAATATCTTGTGATAACATGTCAGAGCAGCTTCCGGATCCTACTGAATAGGTAATCGAAATCATACCACTTAAACCAGTTGGGTCGAATGTAGAACCTGAAACTCCGGTTCCTGTCCATGTTCCTCCTGTTGATCCGGTTACTAAAGCATCCAAATCTAGTGGAACATCTGATTCACAGATAGAAGCAGGAGCCATCCATGTGGCGGCTACAGAAGCTTCTACAGTGATGTCATGTTGTTCAGAATCTGGGCAAGTTGTTCCGACATCATAAGTGATAGTAATCGTGTTTCCATTTTGACCAGCAGGGTCAAATGTTGATCCAGACACAGCAGTACCTGACCAGCTACCTCCAGTGTCACCAGTAATTAAGGTGTTTAAATCAATGGTACCTCCGCTTTCACATACAGTTCCTGGAGAGGTCCATGAAGCGTCTGAGGCCGCAAGTGCCGTTATTGCCTGTGTATCTGAACCCGAACAAGTTCCGGACGTGACGGTGTACTCAATATTAATAGTTCCTGATCCTGTTGCCGATAAGGTGCTTCCAGTAACGGAGCCAGGGCCACTGACAACACTCCAGCTACCACCAGTTGGTGTTCCAATCAAGTTCAAATCACTTCCCTCGCAAATATCTGCAGCGCTTGAAGTAATAGAGGGTGTTGGTGTTGTAGTGACCGTTATAGTAACTTGGGCACAAGCTGTTGTGTTACAATCTCCTTCAGCTCTTACATAATAGGTAGTCGTTGTGGTTGGTGAGACATTCACAGAAGTCCCAGTACCAACAGGGGTTCCCCCACATGAGCCCGAATACCATTCCCAATCAGCACCTGTTCCTAATGACCCACCGGTAACCGATAAAGATGCCATGTCTCCAGAACAAATATCAGTGGTTGCTGTAGAGATGGAGGTTGGTGCAGTAGACTCTGTATTTACAGTAATTGTTACTTGTGCACAAGCAGTTGTTCCACATGTTCCTTCAGCTCTTACATAATAAGTTGTTGTGGTTGTTGGTGATACAGTGATAGATGTTCCGGTTCCTGCTGCTGTTCCCCCACATGAGCTTGTGTACCAATACCAGTCAGCACCAGTTCCCAAGGAGCCTCCTTGCACGGTCAAGTCAGAACTTGAACCAGGGCATATCGGATTTGTTGTAGCAGAAATGGAGGTAGGTGCTGTTGAAGGCGTGCATGTTGAGTACTTGGCAACATAACCATCATCTCCCTGCGGACCTTCACTGGCCGTGTTTGCAGTTGTTGAAGGATCTAAAGCAACGTCTGAAGAAAAATCTCCTGAAGTATAAAATGTCCCTGAACCTGTCGAAGCGATTGAGTTCCAATAAGCCACTGAAGTGTTAACTGCCGTTTTTTCTGCCCATTGATAATTTCCAGAAGCATCAAGTAATGAGGTAACAAAATTGGTTCCTCCTGTTGCAGTCAAATTCGCCGTTCCCGCTCCTGGGTCAAAGTCTTTTGTTCCACTAAAGTTTCCAATCATTAAAGGCCCGTTATCATAAATACACATATTGGTTGTTCCACCACCATTATACCCAGTTGTGTAAGCCCAATCAAGAGCAAGTGTATTTTTGTTGTAGCGTGCAATTGCCATTTCAATAACTCCAGGGTCACCAGTATTTAAATTGGTTGTTCCAGCACCAAAATCAAAGTCTACATTGTCTGTGTACTGAACAACTAAAAATAAATTGTCTCCGTCAAGTTCCAAATCCCTACCGTAATCATGACTTCCACTACTTCCAATGAAATCAGCATAGTCATACGCTCCGGTTGACGCTAAATATCTTGCAACGAAACAATCATAATGAGTTCCGTCACCAGTTAAATTTGCTGTTCCTGCACCGGGATCAAAATCCATTGTTCCCTCAAACCCTCCTGTCACATAAATATAGGTTCCGTCTGTTTCTATGTCGTGACAGTCTATGTAATTTGCATTACCAATTTGTTGCGCCCATTGAAAGGTTCCTGTTGCTCCTGTAAATTTGGCGATATAAGCATCATATGCGCCAACGGCTGTGTGCATATCAACCCCAGCAGTTGGATCTAAATCTTCTGTACCATCAAAGCGGTCGAAGACATAAACATTACCGGCGTTGTCAACGCAAACATTCTCTTGAGTTTTGAATCCTGAGTAACCTTCTATCTCATAGGTGTAGGTGTTGTTCCCTGCCGCATCAAATCGACTCAAAAAACCTCCTAGTGAGCCATCATACATATCGCCTGTGACATAGGCGTTTCCTGATTGATCTACAGCAACTGAAACGGCTCTGTCATTTGCTCCGTCACCGTAACCTGTCACATTAGAAATTAGATTGACCCATTGAAAGTTTCCATTGGCATCATACTTTACAATAAACGGATCTTCAGAGGTTGATGTCCCCGGAACATTGTTCGAAGAAGTGACTGATCCACCAGGTCCAAATACATCAAAATCAACTGTTCCTTGTACTGATCCAACGACATAGACATTTCCTGAACCATCAACGTCCATGTCATAAGCTCTTACTCTATCCAGAAAATAAGCGGTTCCTGTCTGATCCATTTGAGCGTACCACTGATAAGTGGGTTGCGCAAATAGTGAAGAACCAGAGATGAGGCCCAACATGAGGAGCCCGATTCTAAGTTTTTTCATAATTCGGTTTAATAACTACACTAATCTACAAAATAGATAGGATAAGTTAAAATGACCGAATTTAAGCGGTGTAAGTATAAGAAACTGTTTTTCAGACGGTTGTATTCAGGTACTCGTTGAGAATTGTTAACCTTTGGTACGACTTGTTCTATAAATTAACAAGTACTTTAATAACTGTCCTGATTTTCAACGCTTAGAAGAAGTAATTTCCTGCTTCTTTTGAATTGATTACGAGAACCGGAACATCTTTTTTGTTCGTGATAAGGCTTTGCGCAAAAGTGTCAAATTGGGGAAGCAAACTGTCACTATGATAGGCGAACGCAATAAGATTTGCTTTTTGCTTTACGGCATAATTGACAATATCAATAGAGTAGCCTTTTTCACGTTTTAATACCTCAGTAACATATGGAATTCCAGACTCTTTAAATTGCTTCGAAAGCAAACCGCTGTGCACAGCAACCTTTAACTTTAAATTGGAATCTACCTTTTTCTCTGTAAGAATATGTACTTCAGATTTTAAGATTTCAGCCAAACCTGAAGTAACCTGTTCAATTTGTAGACTTTCTTGAGATTCATCCAAAGGAACCACGATTTTCGACAAGTCAGTACCTGTAAATTTTTCTTGAACTACCAAAAACGGAACATGCGTAGAAGTGATTACCTTGAGTGCAAAACTTCCGAACATTTTTTGTTGAAGTCCCTTTGAACCATGGGTACCCATTATAATCAATGATGCTTGAAGTTCTGCTGCAACTGCTGCTATATCTGTAAATATTGATCCAGAACGTACATGGTAATTGATTTCAACATTTGCAGGTTTATTCTGAATGCCAGCGATTACTTTTTCAAATTGAGACTTGGCTTTTGAAATGCTTTTAGAATCCTTCACCACGTGAAGCAATTCTACTGATGCCCCCATCTTTTGAGCAATATTCAATGCAAAGTCAACGGCATTATCGGCTACTTTTGTAAAGTCATGAGGTACTAACAATGATCTTCTTTCCATGGTTCGGATTTTTGATAAATATATGAAATTAGGACAGTTATGGTCAAATAAAATATCCTAGTTATTAACCATCTTTTTTTAACTAGAACCATTAGGTCCAAACCAGTTTATCCAGACTTCTAAAGCCGATAGCTTCTGCTATATGCTTGGGTTTTATTTGGTTTGAGGTGTCTAGGTCAGCAATCGTTCGGGCAACTTTTAGTATTCGAGCATAAGAGCGGGCAGACAATCCCATCTTTTCCATTGCTGTTTTTAAAAGTTGTTTCGCACTCGCGTCAATTTTGCAGTGTACTTCAATTAATTTACTATTGAGTTGAGCGTTGTAATGTATTCCCTCACGATTTGAAAAGCGCAAAGATTGAAGTTTTCGTGCTAAAACTACACGTTGACGGATGGAGGAACTGTTTTCACCTCTTCGTTCATCTGTTAGCTGGTCAAATTGAACTGCCGGAACCTCTACCTGAATGTCTATGCGGTCCATTAGAGGTCCACTGATTTTATTGAGGTACCGTTTTACAACATGTTCAGGGTCTGAGTTGGAATCATTTGGATCAAAAAAATCTCCTGAAGGTGATGGATTCATGGATGCTACCAGCATGAAACCTGCAGGATACTCCACAGACATTTTTGCTCTGGAGATACTTACAATGCGGTCTTCAAGCGGTTGTCTCAACACTTCAAGTACTTGCCTTTTATATTCAGGAAGTTCATCTAAGAATAAAATGCCATTGTGAGCCAATGAAATCTCCCCAGGTTTAGGGTTTGATCCTCCCCCCACCAAGGCGACATCTGAGACTGTATGATGAGGAGATCTAAAAGGTCGCTCCATGACCAAACCAGTTTTCGGTTTAATTAATCCTGCAACACTATGAATTTTAGTCGTTTCTAGAGCTTCGTCTAATGATAGTGGCGGTAAGATTGTAGGCAGGCGTTTAGCGAGCATTGTTTTACCAGATCCTGGAGGTCCGACCATTAAGATATTATGGCCTCCTGCTGCAGCAATTTCTAACGCTCTTTTCACTTTTTCTTGACCTTTCACATCTGCGAAATCCAGCATGTCATCCAATTGTTTTGTCAACTCACTGAGAGGCTGATAAACAGATGGGTGGATTATTTTCTCTTGATTTAAGTGCATGACTACTTCGTCAATAGAGTTGACACCAATAATGTCTAATCCTTTGACAATGGTTACTTCCTCTTTGTTTTGAGCAGGTAAAATAAAACCTTTATAGCCTAGTTCTTTTGCCTTTAACGCAATTGGTAATGCACCTTTAATTGGTCGCAAACTTCCATCTAAAGATAACTCACCCATAATCAGGTAATCTTCAATGTTTTCTGATGTAATTTGTCCGGAGGCAGCTAGGATGCCGCAAGCAATGGTCAAATCATAAGCAGAACCTTCTTTTTTTATATCTGCTGGAGCGAGATTTATGGTAATCTCCTTGCCAGGAAATTTGTAGGCTGAATTAGCAAAAGCTGCTTTGATTCTTTGATGACTTTCTTTTACGGCTGAGTCAGGTAAACCAACCATGTAAAAGTTAATACCTCTTCCAAAATGAGTTTCAACGGTGATGGGAATGGCTTCAATGCCATACACTGCGCATCCAAATGTACGGATTAACATATTGTGTTTGTTTAGTAATGCGCGAGAATACAAATGTATGAAAGATTATTAATTAATCAGTAAATTGACTAAAAAATAATCATGTTTGTTTTGTTATCTTTATTAAAAATTGAATGCATGGAAGAGCAAGAAAAACCATCTCAGCAAAAATCGACAACGGACAATCAAGGCAAAGGATTGACTTTTAAACAAAAATTTAGCTTAACCGTTTCGGTTCTACTAGGGGTCGGATTGGTGGCCTTTGTTGTGCAGAATTACAATGCCGTAAAAATCGAGTTTTTTATGTTCGATTTTCGTGTAAGAATAGTCTATTTGATGTTGTTTTCTGCTATAACTGGAGGGTTACTCACCTATGCTTTGGGTAAATACAGAAAATCCAAAAAGAAAAAATGATTCTAGCTATCGAACAACAGTCTTTTGCGAATAGCTAATGTGAGTAGGGCTAACAAAACAATAGCTCCTGCTGGAATTAAATAGTACATCATGTTGTTTTTTGAAGTAGAAACATCATGCTCTAAGTTTGATGATCCTGTAGCCGTAACTAAACTTTGACTTGAAGTTGTATGGTTGCTTGATTCAATCAAATTCCTTTGGGTTAAAGCAGAGAGGCTCATGAATAAGCCAAAAATTAGCAGTAGACGTTTCATGGTTGAGGATTAGGTTCTCCTTAAACGATTAAATTTTTTCAATATTGTGGAAACCATAAAATTTCTTAAAAAGCTGTTAAATTTTCAGTTTCAACCAAAATTGGTCTGCTATTTGTTTTGGTATGCTCAGTTAGAATTGAAGCAATAACCAAAAATGTACTCGTCAAATTCAACCAAGTATGAGAAAGTTCTATTATATTTGGGGGGTTGACCCGAGTGAGGCGAGCGTTTAAACCTATTTTTTTATGAAAAAGACATTACTATTTTTACTTTTTTCAGTAGCCTTTTCTGGAGTATATGCTCAAGGTTGTCTTGAGGCATGGAAAGCTGCATTTCAAAAAAGAGGAGCATACACTGTTTCGGATGAAATGCATAGAAAAGTATATATCCACTTTGAAGACGGACCAGATTCTTATTGTGTGGCAGGAAAAGCCAGAGTTGAAAATGGAAAAGTTGTATCTGTATTCTTGCAGTATGAAGATGGAAACTATGAATTGATGGATCAAAAATTAACAACTCCTTCTGGAGGGTCACCATCAATATCAAATGGAATCTCTGATGAGATTGTAAATGAAAAGAAAGAACATTTTTACGTGATTTTCGTGGAGAAGCTGAAACCGAAGAAAAAGCCGTACAAAACGGTCGGTGGTCCAGACGATCTATAACTATATTAATCCCGGTTTCGACCGGGATTTTTTTTTCCTAAAATTTCTGCATGATTTTTGCGTAGTGTGTAATTCATGAAAATCATTTTGCTCACCCAAATCCTCTTTTACATGCAATTGTGCGTTGCACAAGAAGTAATTGAGTATGGTGAATTATATGGAGTTAAGTATGATGATAGGCTTGTCCATTCTACACTTTATGAAGAGGTGAATATCAAAGATTATTTTGTGTACGGCAAAAAAGAAAAACGCTTTTATAATCTTTCACAATCTGCAAAATACAGTCAAACCCCATATGTGAAGTTCAAATTTCATTTACTGAATCAATTGCTAGTGGTTGGTATCAGAGAAGATGGAAAGGTAGATTTATTTGATGAGACTGGCGAGCATATTTATCTAAAGGAATTTCCAGGGCAAAACCTACTCTCAATAGTCGATTATGCTGATGAGTTTCGCGAAGATTTATTGATGGTTAAAAAAGATCGAAAATTGGGTGTGGTCAATTGGGTTGATGGTCAGGTAATTGTCCAGCCAAGGTATGATGAAATAAAGATTCATAATTTGTGTGAGAGTCAAGAGCTTCTTTTTTTTGGGCGAAATGGCAATCAAAATGAAATCCTAAATCAACACGGGGAGGTGATGGTTTCGTTTTGGGCGTTAAGAGTAAATGATATTTATCATGCCAATGTATGTGCGGGATATATTATCAGAAGGGGATATAAGATTGGGTATATGGTTAAAAAGAGAAATGGAAAATATTTTTTAATTAAACCAGACTATGATGACATAACCTTTCCGACAAATGACTCTAAAATCATCTTAACAAAGAAAAATAATCAATATGGTTTATATTACAATTTTCAAGAAGTTTTGAAGTGTAAGTATGAGTTAATTACAGTAGTTGATCAAAATTATATTCTTGCAGAAGTCACCCATCATGGCATCAAATACCGTGTCGATAATAACGGTAAGATGGTGCACTCACAACGCTAATTTTGTGTTAAATTCATGCGGCAATAGATGCTCAAAACTTCTTTTATTCTTAATCATGTGATAAACTCCTATCTTCAAAAAGCTGCTGAATTTTGTGGCAAAAAATGGAAGTTTACACACTTAGTTTTGCAGCATTGTTCTCAGTAATTAATCCTCTTGGAACCGTTCCAATATTTGTAGGTTTAACTGCTGAGAATTCAATAAAAGAAAAATCAGTGATTGCGATCTTCACCGCTTTATATGTCTGTGTGATATTGATCATTTCTTATTATTTAGGGCATTATATCTTAAGCTTTTTTGGAATCTCAATTGAGTCTTTGAAAATTGCCGGAGGATTAATTATAGCAGCTTCAGGTTTTGCTTTGTTGAGTGGTAATTTTGCTCAACATAAAGGAATGAAGAAACGAGAAAAAGATGATGCTTTTAATCGGTCTGAAATTTCGTTGACACCTTTGGCCATACCTATGCTTGCCGGTCCCGGAACAATAAGTTTGCTCATATCTTACCAGCAAGCTAATTTTAGCTCAGACTACCAGCTGTTTGTGATGCTGGCCATTTTGACGGTCTCCGTGTGCATCTTTGTTATTCTGAGAAGCGGAGATTATATCGTCAAATTACTGGGTGCTTCTGGTTTGAATGCCTTGTCCAGAATAATTGGTTTTATTGTGATTGCAATTGGAGTTGAGTATGTCATAAGTGCCGTAAACACACTTTTTATCGCTCCACTACTGCTTAAATAATACATCCAAATAAATTGGCAAGTGATCAGAGTATCCCCCATGATACTTGAAGCCAATGTAGGTACGATTTGTGATTTGTCCTACTCCGTCTTTTTCTTCTTCAAGCAGATATTGAGCATCAAATATTTGAGCTTTATCGAATGATGTTTTCACTGCTGCCTTTCCGTTGAGCATGGCCGGAGTCACCACAAACTGGTCGAGAATACCCCATTCATGGTCATATTTGTGCGTTCCTTTTTTAAACTCATACTGCCAAATCAAGTTGACCAGCTCATCATTTCTCAAATTGGTGGTGTCTTTTTTTGCTTTCAGGTGCTCTAGCATTGAAGGGTCATCTGGATGATCATTGAAATCACCCATTGCAATGATTGCGGCGTTGGGATCAAATTTCATAATCGAATCATACTTAGCACGTAGGGTCTGAGCAGCAAAATCTCTTTTGGGTGCTGTAATCAATTGACCACCATAACGAGAAGGCCAGTGATTAACAAACAAGTGAAGCGTGTCAGATTTGTTGACTGTTCCTTTGACATATAGGATATCGCGAGTAGGACGACTGTCTGGGCCAAAATTCAACACGATTGGTTCGTGATGAAGCACCTTGAAAGCTTCTGGGCGATAAAGCAATGCTACATCTATCCCTCTTTTGTCTCCGCTTTCGTGGTGAACTATTTCGTATCCAAATCGCTTTAATGGAGATGAGTAGATTAAGTCAGCAAGGCATTTAATGTCTTCAATCTCGCATAATCCAATTACCGCTGGAGGTTCCCATTCTCCAACAGCAATAGCTGTTTTTCCAATTTTATTAACCTTGTCATAATACCTTTTGAACGACCAAAATCGTTCTCCTTTCGGCGTGAACTCATCATCATTTTTTAAGGTATCGTTTGAGGGGTGAAAAAGATTTTCAACGTTGTAAAACATGATTCTTACACCACTATTCGTCTCTTGCGGATTTTGTGCTTTTGCAGAAATTCCGAGCAGCAAGATGAATCCAATGATTATTTTTTTACCCTGAGTGATGCCCACCATAAAATTGAAAATAAAACGGTCGTAAGTATTAAAACAAATGCGATTTTTAAAAATATAGGGTAAGATATGAATTTCTCAGGGGTTTGCCCTTTTACGATTCCGTTAATTGGTGTAAATCCAACCGCCAGCCAAACAGAAATGTAAGATAAGGAGATGCCCATTTCTTGAATTCCCTTGCCTAAGCTATTCTTTCGAACATCCTTTAAATACATTTTGAAAGGTAATAATAGCATGTATTTAAGTCCTTTTTCTAGCAAATAGGCCATAAAAATAATCCCCGTCCAGCTGATAATCTCTGAACGGGGAATTTCAAATACTTTACTGATTGCAGCGAGTCCGAAATAAACTATCGTCAAACTCAAAACAACCAAAAAGATAGATCTAATCATTTATTCAGCATTTCCTTTTGCGTTTTCAATGTCTTCTTTAATCTTGTTACCAACCAAAGTTCCGTTAATAATTTGTTGCTGGAAATCTGCCATTGCCGCAGGAGTATGAGGAATTAGGATTGAACTATTTTTGCCGTTAGCCCCAATACTATTCAAGGTGTCAAAGTACTGTGTCATCAATACAAATTGCATGACTTCTTCATGCGTAATCGATTTTAAAGACTTTTGGAAGTCTTCAACTGACTCTTTAAAACCTCTCACTATTTCAAGACGTTGTTGAGCGATACCTTCACCTGAAAGTCGCTTTGATTCAGCATCTGCCTCAGCCGCTTTTACAATTCTAATTTTAGACGCTTCTGCTTCTTCCATTGTCGCTTCTTTATCTCTTTTAGCAGCGTTAATTCTGTTCATGGATTCTTTTACATGAGCATCAGGATCAATATCCGTTATTAGTGCTTTTATAATAGTATAACCATAATCGTCCATTGAATCACCAAGGTTATTTCTTACGGCAACCGCAATTTCCTCTTTTTTAGCAAAGACATCATCTAATTCCATTTTCGGAACTTCGGCTCTCACATCATCAAAAACATAGGAAGCAATCTGATGACGCGCGTTATCTAAAGCATAAAATGCGTCATGTAACTTGTTGCCCATCACTTGAAATTGAACTGAAACACGAATGTGCACGAATACATCATCATGCGTCTTCGTTTCCACGTCAACGTCCAGCTGCTGGACTCTTAGGTTCAAAACACCAGCTTTTCTGTCAACGAACGGAATGATAAATCCGAGTCCGGCAGAAGCCATTCGATTAAATTTTCCAAGTCGCTGGATAACATAGACCGTTTTTTCATCCACCAAAATGATAGATTTGATAATTAAAATTAGACCAATTGCGCCTAAAACGCCATAAAGGATAAGTGTATTTTCGTCCATAGATTATTGTTAATCCTTTCAGTTAGAAAGGGGGATTTGTTTCTACGAAAGATACTGATTTTTTGAAGGTGGGAGTGCACCTGTCGAGATTAAAATGACATTGTAGTTTATTTTTCTTATTTTGCTGAGTATAAACCTCTTTGACTATGATTGATTTTATAATGGGATTGTCGCAAGGTATTTTTGTTGCGGCAATCATTCTTGGTTTCATTGCTTTAGTTTCACAAATGTCACTTTATGCGAAAGCAGGTCAGCCTGCTATTTCAGCCTTAGTGCCGGTTTGGAACGTAATTGTGTTTTGTAAGGTGGTTGGAAGGCCAGCAAAACATGCCCTGTTCTTAATTGTTCCGGGTCTGGTGATTTTAGCTGCCGTGGTGTTGTACTGGCCACAAATAGATGGGCTTTTTCCGGTTCACGGTCAAGGAGGAGAGTTAGAACCTGGACCAACAGCATGGTCAGATGTTACGGTTCCCTTCGCTATCATAGGTGCAGCTGCCTTGCCTTTGGCCATTATCATGATTTTAATGTTTATTGAAGTATGCGATTCATTTGGGAAGCATTCTACCATTGATAAAGTGTTGTGTGTTGTCTTTAATGGATTCTATATTTTATTTGCATTAGGAATCTCATCAGCGAAATATGAGGCACCTTGGTGGGCAAGAAAAAGAGGTCTGCCATACTATATGCCCGATTTTAAACATAAAGGAAAAAAATACTTGGTTACTCCTGACGGACCTTTAGTAGGTGATCCTAGAGATCAAAAAGTCAAAGTTGAAATAGTGGATGAAAATGACCATCAATTAGACGGGGCTCAAGATGTAGATTTAAAGAAAACGACACAGGAAGTCAATAAAATTGTGGAAGAAAAAAAGGAGAAAGCCAAAGCTGTTGTATCTTCGAAGTCATCTACTTCTGATGGGCCAAAAAAATCATGGCGTGAAGAGATGAAGGAGAAATACAAGAAAAAATAATGGCGATAGATATTCTTTTGATGGCATTTAGTTTGCCAGTAATTGCGTTTTCATTTTTAGGTTATTTGGTAGTAAGGTATAAGCAGAACGTCCGGCCATTCCTTTATATCCTTGCTTTTTTCGTGATTTTGAATGTGATTCACTATCGATTCGGAATTTTCAGCCCTACAACCGCTCTGGTTTGGTTAGCTGTGATCAATTTAGAAGCTTTTGCTTTATTGATTTTTGCTTTGTTAGGTTATCGCAGAATAAAAAATGCAGAACAGTAAGTTTTTATATCTCGCTCTTATTTTGATGGGGTTTAACCCTTCTTTTGCCCAATTAGGAAATCAATTTGTTGAGCAACTTCTGAAAGATTCTATCCGAATTCAACAAGAGGAACTAAGAGGTCAACGCCTACAGGAATACATTTCAAATAATTCCAACGACTCCATTGCGAGTATTGCAATTGGGAGTCCGGCAAAAGGAAAGTTAGTGCATGGAAAGTTGATTGATTTCAAAGGGCCTAATTATCAATATTTTGATTCAATTTCTTACATGAGCGGAAGGGCTTTTGTGCATGAAAAGGTCAAGTTGCTTATTGAGCACTCATATGCTCGAATGGCCGTTGCTTACCCAGATAGAACTTTTTATGTTATGGAGTGTTCAAGGAAACACGGTGGTCCCATGTTTCCTCATAAGACGCATCAAAACGGCTTGAGTGTAGATTTTATGACGCCGTTTTTAAAAGCAGGTAGGCCATACTCTGATTTAGACACTTTGGGTGCGAATCATTACTGGATTGAATGTGATGATCAAGGAAGGCTGACTACTGACACACAAATCAAGATTGATTTTAATAGTGTGGCGCAGCATCTTATCTATTTGCAAGAAGAAGCCTTGAAGTTAGGGATGTCTGTAGAGAAGGTCATCTTTAAACTTGAGCTAAAAGATGAATTGTTTAGCTGTGAAGTAGGGCAAGATTTAAAAACGAAGCAATTATATTTTGCTAAGAAGTTAAGTCCAACAATCAATAATTTACATGATGATCATTACCATGTAGATTTCAGATTTAATTAAAAATTAATTTTTGTAATCCACTCAAAACCACCATCTTTGCATGCTAATGTCTGCACGGTTGAAGAATCTATTTTTAGTCATCATTTTGAGCGTATTTTTCGCTAAGAACACTAAAGCACAAGAATTTGCTGATGTTTCTTATTACCTGATAGACTCGCTAAATGTTGATGCCCTAGATGAGAGTGATCGTTACATGCTTGATTCTTTGTTAGCAATCTATCATTCATCAGAAGAAGATTCAGCAAAAGTTGGAATCTTGAATAAGATCACAAATAACGTGATGAATGACAAAGTTTGGCCGCGCTATAATGACTTAAGTATGCGACAGGCTTTTTCTCGAATGTTCTCGAAGTCGTTATCAAAAGATCAACAAAAATACTATGCAGGAATATATGCAAGTGGAGTAGGGAATGTGGGGTATTACGAAGACCAAAGAGGAAATACACCTTTAGCTCTTGAGTATTATTTTGCCTCTCTTGATGTAAAAAACACTATGGTTTAAAACGAGATTTTTCAACTACCTACACCAATATAGGTGCGACATACTACAAGCTAAGTGAAAATGAACAAGCAGTGCATTATTTAAAAAAGGGGTACAATGCACTTGAAGATGATTCAGATATCGCCTTAAAAGCATTGACGATAAATAATTTAGCAGTAATCTACGGTGAGTTAGAGAATGTAGATTCGAGTTTGTATTTCAATCAATTGTCACTCAAAATCTCAGAAGAAAATGAAAATGATTTTGGTGTCGCCATGTCTTGTAATAATATAGGTGGTTTGTATGCTGTCTATTATCCTGAGGATAGTTTAGATGTGGCCAAAGAGTATTTAGACCGGTCGTTATCACTTTTTAAAGAAACAAATTCAAACCGTTGGTTATCGCTGACTTATGAAAAGTTGGCAAGGCATTACATCCTAAGAGAAGATAAAGTTTCAGCAGAGAAAATGGCCAATTTTGCGCTTTATCATGCGCAGAAAACGATTGATGTGGAAGCCAAAATTAAGGCGCTCAAATTAGTTTATGAAACAAAAAAACTGAATCGAAAAGATGGCGAAGCACTGCAATATTATGAAGAGTATAATCGCCTAAATGACTCCTTAATTAATGATGAAATAAAGGCACAGGCTAAATTAAAGTCCTACCAACAAGAGTTTGAAATTCAAAAGGAATTAGAGCAAAAGGATATAGAAAAAAGGTTGGCAATTGCTGAGGCGCAAGAATCATCACAAAACAATAAGATGATTTTTGGAGCAATCGTTTTAATTGTGCTGGTGTTATTTGTTCTAGTGCTCTATTATCGAAACAAGAAAATTTCAATTCAAAAAGATGTTATCCAAGCTCAAAGTGAAGAGCGAAAAGTTTTGTTGAAGGAAATACATCACCGCGTAAAAAACAATTTTCAGATTATTTGCTCGGTATTAAGATTGCAAGCCGGCGAGTCAAAAGATCCAACAATTTCGAAAGCATTAGAAGATGCTGTAAATAGAATTCAGTCAATGGCTGAGGTTCATGAGCTGATTTACAAACAAGAATCCTTTACTCATATTAATCCAGAAGAATATTTTGAGATTCTCACCAAAACCTTGGTGCACAGTCAGTATACGGATGAGATTAAGTATCATGTAAATGTGTCCGTTGCGAACCTCTCAGTAGAAACCATGATCAATCTGGGTATTTCTTTAAATGAGTTAATTACTAACTCTATTAAGCATGCTTTTAAAGAGAACATTAACCAGGCGAGTATTTGGATTGAGATGAAACAAGAAGGAGAGAGGTATCATTTGAAATACTGGGATAATGGGTCAGGGTACTCAGATAAAATGACCAAAAAATCATTCGGTATTGAGTTGATTCAGATTTTGATTGAGCAATTAAATGGAGAGATGGTAGTGAAACAAGAAGGGGATTTAGTGGTTACCCATATTTCTTTCACTGATTAGCATCAGACAGTTGAAAGCCCATTTGATGAAATGTTTCAATTGTTACTGATTCATCTATTGCCAAGTACTTTCTCAATTTCCCGATATAAACATCCATACTTCTTTTGGTGAAATAATCGTTTTGTTTCCAAATGGTATCAAGCGCAATGTCTCTTGGCATAATCTCATTCTTATAGCGGCACAGAAGGTCAAGTAACAAAGCTTCTTTTGGTGATAATTTTTTCTCCCTACTCGGGTGAACAAGGGCTCTGCTTGATGGTTTGAACACGAAATCACCAATTTGATACTCGCTTTTCTGGGCAGGAAGCTGTTCTTGTATTTGGGTAAGTCGGTTGAATAGCGCTTTGATCTTTAGCAGAAGTACCTCTGTGTCAAAAGGTTTGGTAAGATAATCCTCTGCACCAATTTCATACCCTCTTACCAGATCTTCTTTCTGGTTTTTTGCAGTCAGATAAAAGAAAGGGACATCCTTCTTTTCTTTGATTTTTTCTCCGAGTGTGAATCCATCCATGTTAGGCATCATCACATCCAAAATACACAGGTCAAATTCATCTTTCATAATAACAGAATAAGCTTCTGTGCCATTTTTAGCCCACTGAACGCTGTAGCCAGATAGCTCCAGATAATTCTTAAGTAAAGAACCAAAATTCTCTTCATCTTCTACTAACAAAATATGCCTCATGCTGTTGGAATTTGAATGATTACTGTGGTCCCTTTTCCTAATTCACTTTGAATCGAAATTTGTCCGTTCATTTTTTCAAGAATTAGCTTGCAATAACTCAATCCTAAACCAAATCCTTTGGTAGTATGCAAATCACCGGTTTGAACTCGATAAAAATTGTCAAACACCCTGCGCAGTTGCTTGGCCGACATACCTATTCCTTGGTCAGAAATAGAGAGTTCAATCATCTCTTTAGCGCCCTTGCAATCAATCTTGATTTGTGCTGCGCCTTCAGAATATTTAATAGCGTTTTCAATGATATTCGTCAAGACTTGTTCCAGGTGAAACTGGTTCGCCTTTACCTGGTGGTTTTCATCACAATTAATTTGGATGGATGCGCCATTTTTTTCAATTAGTAAGTGGACTTTTGCAATAGCCTGCTCTGCAGCCAATGTGATGCTAACTTGCTCTAAAGGTACACTCAAGGCATCTTTTGATAATGCAGCAACCTCGAGTATTCGCTCAACTTGGTCGTTCAATTTGTTTTTTTCCTCTTTGATGATTTCTATGTACCGTTGAACATTTTCCGAATTGATTTCGGTATTCGGATGCATCAATGAATCAGCCGCTAGGGTAATTGAGGCCAAAGGGGTCTTGAATTCATGCGTCATATTGTTGATGAAGTCACTCTTGATTTGTGAGATTTTTTTGTGTTTAATGATCATGCGAATACTGAATACAAACACTAAAACTAGAATCAGGCTGAAAGCAACTGACAGGGCAATCATACCCCAAACTTGCTTTAGAATAGAGGCTGATTGGTCAAACGACAGATGTAATTGAAACCTTCCCGGTTCCATAATATCCGTTGAAAACAAAGTGAATTTATGTGTGAATTCTTGCGTTGCTTTTGGTAAAATGCTGTAATCGTTTTTATGAATATCATAAACTGCCCAGTCTTGGATCTTCCCTAATTGTCGGCCTTCAAATTCTACCTGCAGAAGTTTGGCAAGTTGTGCTGAGTCTAAGCGCATGTCATGATCAGATGCATGCACCTCAATTTTCATTTTATTAAAGACAGATTCTAGTTGACTGAGATCATGAGTCCATTCATTGGTTTTGGTCGAATCAGATGAAAGGTGAACAATTCGGTTGTGATGGTTTTCAATAATTATTTGGCTGCTGTCGTTTTCAGATGAAACCGTGCTCATGACCTTTATTTCGACATCATGATCTCCTTGATGCTGAATTTCGTGACTTACCACATCTGCATCATCAAATTCAATCAATTCTTCAAAGCTGAAGTCTCCGAGAATAGAATCAGAAATAAACGTTAATGCTCGTTGGTCGTTCAGTTGTTCTTCAACCGCGCTTACTGCTTGAGATATATTGTTGTCAACTAGCTTTTCTTTCTCTGAAATAGTGTTGGAAATCCAGAAATATTGAATGACAATAATTCCCGTAAGGGCAATTGCCATCATACTAATCAATATTGGAATACTTCTTTTAGACACACTTCAAAATTAGGTGCATTGAATGGGTACACAAAAACTTTAACCTTTTTTAACCTGTCATTTGCAACACTTTAACCTTTTTCGCAGGCCGTGTGCCATAGCTTTGTGATAACAATTGTAAACGCAAAAAAAATAAAGTTATGAAAAACAGTAAAGCATTAGTATTAGTTGGAGGTGCAATAGCTATGGGAGCCTATGGAGTGTATTCTTTTACGAATGACACAAATCCTCAGTTGGGAGAAATGAAAAAGTATGAAGTTATTCGCATGGTAGATGGAGAACTTGCCACCTTTGATACCACTATAACAGCAAATTCTACCTATACAGCAGAAGATTATTTGGCTGATTTGGGCTTTGAAAATGACGAACATGTAAACATCATTGATTTCACTCAAATGGGGTCAAATACCTTTACCTTCTCCGGAGAGGATGGACATGAACATGGAGAGATGATTGTGATTGAAATGGATGATGAGAATGTGGGTGAATTTCATCCGCATCATGGTGATCATGATATTGTAATTGAAAAGCACATCATGAAAATTGATAGCGGCAATGGTGAGGAAATTACAGTGAATGTTGACGTTCAAGGATTGTTGGATGAGATCAATATTGACAGTATAATCGCCGCTGCTATGGAAGGACATGAAGGAGATTCAAATGAAGTCTTTATCAAAAAGATGATTGTTTCTGATGAGCGAGTTGAAGGCGGAGAAGGTACAGTTGAATGGGAAAGTATTGATGCTATAGGAGCAGATGTGCATCACGAAATTCATGGGCCAAATCATCATATGGAAATTGCCATGTGGGGTGAAGGAGAAGATATGACTATGGTCATCATTTCAGATCCCGCAAATAGCCCTGAGAACAAAACTATGGTGGTAGATGAGAACAATAGAGAAGTTCCAATGTTTAAGTTGTTCCCAAACCCGGCAACTTCTGAGGCAACTCTAGAACTTAATTTTGAAGATAAAGCACCAACCAACATTACCATTACAGATATGGCAGGTAAGGTTGTTGCCGAAATGAACTTGGGCGATTTTCAAGGGAAGTTTACTCACCAAATTCAAACGGCTTCATGGGAAAAAGGCGTCTACATTGTACAGACAGACCATGGTGCAGAGAAAATTATCGAAAAATTAATTGTTGAATAAGAAGTTAAAATTTACAGAGTAGATTTTTTCATGTGTGTAACGCCTGGGCTTAGCTCAGGCGTTTTTTGCAATCTACTGTTCAAAAGCTGAACCTTTACATCATCATTGACTTCAATAAGTTCATTAAATTTGTGTCAAAATCCATAGAAAAAGAAAAATGAAAGCATATGTTTTTCCAGGTCAAGGTGCTCAATTCGTTGGAATGGGTAAAGACCTTTATGATAACTCAGATTTAGCAAAGGAGTTGTTTGACAAAGCAAACGATATATTAGGTTTTAACATTACGGATATCATGTTCTCAGGAACAGATGAGGAGTTGAAGCAAACTAAAGTGACACAACCGGCTATCTTTTTACACTCAGTTATTCTAGCCAAAGTACTAGGTGAAGACTTTAAACCCGAAATGGTTGCGGGACACTCTTTGGGAGAGTTGTCCGCCTTAGTTGCTAACGGAACTTTGTCATTTGAAGATGGATTGACATTGGTGTCTAAACGTGCAATGGCTATGCAGAAAGCCTGTGAGGCAGAGCCGTCAACTATGGCTGCTGTTCTTGGTTTAGAAGATGCGGCTGTAGAAGAAATTTGTGAAAGTATTGATGGCGTTGTGGTAGCTGCAAATTATAACTGCCCAGGCCAATTAGTAATTTCTGGAGCTGTTCCTGCAGTGGAGGCAGCTTGTGAAAAAGCAAAAGAAGCTGGAGCTAAAAGAGCCTTGATGTTACCAGTTGGTGGTGCATTTCACTCACCTTTAATGGAGCCGGCAAGGGCAGAGTTAGCAGCAGCCATTGAATCAACTAATTTTAGTCAACCTACTTGTCCAGTTTATCAGAATGTGACGGCTTCGGCGGTTTCAGATCCTGAAGAAATTAAAAAGAATTTGGTAGCACAGTTAACTGCTCCGGTAAGATGGACACAAACAATGCAACAAATGATTGCAGATGGTTGTAGTTCAGTTACAGAAGTAGGACCGGGTAGAGTGTTGCAAGGTCTATTCAAAAAGGTAGATCGTGCATTCCCAACTGAAAGTGCAGCTCTAGAAACTGCAGAGTAAAACCAGTATGAATTTAAAAAGCCAACTTCAAGATTGGGGGATTCTTCTCTTAATTTTGGGTTGGTTTTTTTATGTCCTTATACCAAATGGGCCGGCAGTAACATTTGATTCCGTTTCTTTTCTAGAAGCGGGAAATCATTTTTGGGCCGGTGATGGTTACCTGCATACCGGAACGGATGGTCTTGAATTTGCCGCTCACCGATTCCCATTATATCCGATAATCTTAAGTTTGTTTGATGGCTCAACTAATGGGCTGTTGATTCTACAATTGTTGATTTTTGCAGGTTCATTATTCCTTTTTTACCGCGTTTTAAAGAAGTTAAAGTCACCACTAGTTCTTCTACTTCTTTTTGCCTTCATGATGGTGACTTTGAATTATTACTGTCTCTGGACAGAGTCATTGTATGGATTGATTTTTCTTGGTCTTTTGTATGTCCTGTCGTCTGAATCATCAAATTCTATCATTTGGCTAGCTGTTTTAATAGCATTGTTGTGTTTAACAAGGATGGTGGGGCTTGTAGCAGGTGGTAGCTTGTTCTTAGCTTATTTATTTTATCAAAATAAAAGAAATGGCCTTGTCATATTGTTAACAGCTATTGTCGTTATTGGCAGTTGGACAGCTTTAGGGAGTGTTTTTCTAGGGCAAACTGCGCGCACCTTAGAATGGCATCCGATTAATGGTGCTGATATTCAACATTTGCTAGAAGCTATTGGATCTTTTATAGTTCCTCCAACAGAATCAGCCTTGATCAGATTGTTTGTTGGGGGTGTTCTAATTGCTTTTCCAATTTATAAGCTAATCAACGGGTGGAAAAGTCGTGAAGAATGGAATTTACTCTTTTGGTTTCTACAAATTCACTTGTTGGCATACCCCATTTTTTTAATGCTCAGTAAAACGCTAATAGATGTGAGTATTCCTTTCGAATTTCGAACGCTATTTCCTTTTTATTTGACTTATGCAATTTGGATTGCGTTTCAGTTGAATGAGGAAAACAAGGTCTACAGAAAGCTGGCTATAGTTGTGGTGGTTCCATTTTTAATATGGAATATGCATGCTGTCCAAGCGATCAGAAACACGGGCTTAGGTTATAATTCAGTGGTTTGGGAAGCATATGATTATGAAGCATTGAAAGAGTATAACAAGCACACGGTTATTACCAATGATCAGGCGGCCTGTTTGTATTGGATGAAGCCTTCAAAAGAAGTAAGTGTATTGGCAGAAAAACAGAACTTATATTCTTCTAAAGTCAATGATTTGTATGAAGAAGAACTAGATGCTCAACTAAACATGTTGAAGGGTGAAGAAGGTGTCATTGTGTGGTTTAGAAATGGTATCACCGCAAACATTTATTTAACGGATTCAGAATTAAGAGATACTGAAAAGTACGAGCTTTTGCATGATGGAGGAGTGTATTTGATTGCACGTCCTGTTCGTTAAACTGACAAATTTTCACCACTTGTCACTTGACATTTTTTTTCAAAATTTTATTTTAATAGTGAGGATACTGACAAAATTTCACTTTGTCTGAAATGGCAAATATTTTGCTAAGATTAGATTGACGTTTAAGGTTAAATTTTTTGTAACGATTTGTTGAATTAAATGATGAATTATGAAAAGATTAATACGAAAACTTAAAGGGTGGTGGAAGAATCCAATCCAAAAAAAAAGAGGCAAGACTTCTCCTCAAAAATCCATCAAAATTCCTGTAGCTGGCGTTCAGCCGAGTGAAGTCATTCGAAATCCAAATGAAGGAGTGATTATGATTGAGAGCACTCAAAGTGTGGTGATTGAGGAGTATGATCGGTACAAACCCTGGAAAGCCTACAGCTCATTTGGATTTAATCGAACAATTAGGCTTCCTGAAGGTGTGAAAATCACTAAGGTAAAGACAGACTTTAAAGAAGATGGTCTTGAGTTGAAATGGTGAATTTGTAAAACTAAAATCAATGCATATGAAAAAGTTAATTTTTGCTGTTGCATTCATAGTTGGAGCAACAAACGGAATCGCACAGTTGAGCGAAAACCAAAATGAATCCAAGAATTCTACTGACTTGAAGATGAGGTTGGAGCACACACATTGGTTGATGCCCTCAACTAGTTTTATATCAAAGGATTACTTAAAAGTTGATAGAAATCGAATTGAAATGAGCCCCCCTTTATCAACCTATATAAAACGAGTTGTTAGACAAAGAGAAACTGATTTGTACAAAATTGGTCTGACACCTCAAGAGGTCAATAGATTACTCAACAATCAAATCACAGCTGTCAGATAAATTAGGGGTTGAATAGGTGAACCCTTCTTGGGGTCGCCTTAATTTATTTGCTTATGAATTATCGAAAATCGTATTTGAATTATTACCAGGACATCTTGAAAAAAGTGAGCTTTGATGACGAGCTCTTTTGGAAGGAATACAAAAAAGCGAATAAGTTTTTAAGTGAGCAAGAACGCCAACTATTGAGAGATTGGATGGTTAAGCAGTACAAAAGATAGTTACTTTTTTCTGCAATTAACATTCACTAAAAAAGGGAAATATGAAAAGTATAATTTTTAGTGTATTGTTAATGTTTGGAGTTCATACTCTTGCAAATGATGGTTTCAAAGCTCAAATTTTAGTGACAGATTTTGATGAGGTACCAATTCAGGATATCACTATCAAGTTTTATGGTGAGAAAGGTGAGTTTTTAGGAGATGGATTGACAAATTATCATGGTCAGTTTACCATTGATTTAGAACCTGGGTCGTTTACCATGAAGATGTTTAAAGGAGACGAGATGGTGAAAGAATCTTCGCTGAATATTCCTCCTCTTGAAGGAAGAAAAGTTTACAACAATGTGAGAATTCAGATTTTGTATGAAGAGCGAACGACTTTTGAGATAGATGACTTGCATTTTGAAACAGGGTCTTCTCAAATTCAAGAAACTTCTTACAGCGTACTGGATAGACTTGCGACATTTATTTTGAGTGAAGGCGGCTCGACCTATGAAATTGCAGGACATACTGATGCAGAAGGATCCGCCAATTCAAACTTGTTGTTGTCACAAAAACGAGCAAATGCCGTGCGTGATTATTTAATCAAGCAAGGTGTTTCAGCAGACCGATTGATTGCAAAAGGATATGGCGAAACACAACCCATTGCTTCAAACGACACAGCAGAAGGGAAAGCTCAAAATCGAAGAACTGAATTAAGAAAGCAATAAAAAAAAGGTCTTCTCGATATAAGAAGACCTTCCATGAAAAAATCTACTACCGCTTACAATAGAAATAATCTAGTAGTACTCTAAATTACGTTTATTCGACCAGAATATTTTGGCTTTAACATTCTTTAACCAACCAGCAGTCTCATGGCTGCTGGTTCTTTTATCAAATATTCTGATAAACTATACAGCGCCCAACAGTCTGGATCATGCGGTAGACCCAATAAAATTCTGTTTTTTTTATCGTATCTCGATTTAAAAGTGATGTTCATTTGAAAGAATTCCAAGGTCAAGTCTTCCCACAGAATGATTCGATCTTCATTTTTTCGTTGGTGGTGAATTCCTTTTCGTGATAATTCAAAGTTGTTGCAGCTTACCCGCTCATTGTTTGAAAATTTGGTGAGCCATGTTTGAATTTGCCTTCTCGTCACTGTGTTAAACAGTGCGTCTAAAATATTGTTGTAGAGTAATTCGCTTTGCTTACCTCCTCCAGTAACTGATTTATTGAAGTTGATTTTGATGGGCTTCTTCACCTCATTCAAGTGCAGATGAATTTGAAATTCAGTATTGGTTTTGATTCCGTTTACTCGGTGTTCGGTTTTGGAGTAGGTGATTCCGCGTGCATTTGAAAGCTCGTAAACTTCTCCTTTCCACTCCAGTGCATTCGAGCTAATCTTGATGGTTTTTGCTTTTACAAGCGGTCCTGGTTTAAATTCTTGTTCAAAATAGGTGTGTTGGTCTGGTGGTAAATCATAGGCGGCACGCAGGCTTAATATAGCTTCTTTGATTGCCGACTCTGAACGCTCCTCCTTGTGGCGTTCAATTCCTATCTTCTTAAAATAGGCGACAATGTCATGTCCTTTGTCCTGTAAGAAATTGAAAACAAGGTCTTTTTGATGATGCAAATGGATATGCAAATAGTGACGTTTTTCGTTAAATTCAAGTATGTCCCAAGATTTTATTTGGTCATAACGCAGGGCTGTAGCATCTCCGGTATCATTGGCTCTAATTTCTATTCCCTCAGGGCGACCAACAAATGAAATGACTAAACCTTCTTTGTGTTTTTTAGGTAAGGAATCAAAACCAGAAATTCCACTAGTGTAGCGCATCCTATCATAAATTCCCGGAAAAGATTTAAAGATTCCTGCCTTCCCTAATTCAGCAGTCAATTGTTTTCGGTTCATTACTTGCATGAACTAAAATTAAAAAAGGCTCAGCATTAACTGAGCCTTTCTATTAATTTTTTACAATCTGTTTGGTGATTACCTGATTCTCAGTCCTGATTTCAATCAAGTAAATGCCATTTTCTTCCTGACTCAAATCAATTGGGATATTGAATGCTTCTTGCACACTTCCCACGTTATTATGGATAATCTTTCCATCAACAGAGAAAACAGTGTACTCCACTTTGCCTGAATATGATGTTATTGAAACTAGAACTTCTCCTTTTGTTGGGTTGGGGAAGATGGCGATTGAAGTTTCGGCTCCATCCTCAAAACCTACTGAACTCACAGTTGAACAAGCCGAAGTATCTGAGCAACTTCCAACAGTAATAATTACAGCATAGTCTCCATTTGCAGTTGCTGTATATGTTTGATTGGTTGCTCCGGCGATTGGAGACATGTCACTACAATCAATCCATTGATAAGTAGCTCCCGTTTCATTTGCTGTTAATACATTTTTATCTTGCGTAACTGAGTTGTCTATGGCTGCAGGCTCATCAACCACAAAAGAATCAACCGCTGTGCATCCTCCGTTATCCGTCACCGTAACAGTATAAGTTCCGGCCGCCAATCCTGAAATATCTTCAGTAGTTTCACCTCCTGGACTCCATGAATACGAGTATGGACTTGCTCCGCCACTCACTGTCAAATCAATAGACCCGTCCATCTCTCCAATGCAGCTTGCATCAGTGGGACTTGCAGCTAAAGTTGGTGCCGTACATGGAGTGTAATCAACTTCAACTGTAAAGTAGACATCATTTGTAGCTGGAATATTATCAAATTGATTCACGGTACCTTCTGCAGTGAAGTCTACTAAAAAAGTATTTACGCCAAGCGGGTTATAGTTCGCCGGACTGATTGACCAACTGTGTGCTAAAGATCCACCAGAACAGTTAATAGCGGTTCCGTTAGCTACATTTCCTGCTGACATGCCGTTGAGTGTTGTTGGGTGTGACCCTCCTCCATTTGTAATAGTGTTGTAAAAATTAATCGTAATACTTGATGGAACTCCTGAGTTAGTTGAGGTCCAACTGAATCCCCAAGTGTTTCCTGAAGCCATTTGGCGTGCTTCTTCAATTACAAAAGGGCCAGAACACATGTCGCCCGTTGTTAATTCTAAGCCATTGAATGCAGATGGTGTAATGTTGTACGTAACAACTTGTGACCATGATCCGGCTGAGATACTTAATAGGGCAAAAAGTGTAAATAGCTGTTTCATAATATGTTATTTAATTTGTTTCAATTTACGACAATTATTAAAATGACTAAAAAAGAGTTAAAAGTTTAACTCCTTTATCCCGTAAGCATGATTTGGAGCTTGTTATCCTCCTTTAACCGCCATTCAGCATTTGACCGAACAAAGCCAAGTTTATAAATGTTAACTTTGAGCAACAAGCATTACCACATATGACTAAAGCTATTTTATTTTGTCTCTCTTTATTGAGTGTTGTAGTATACGCCAATCGAACACCAGCAGAGATTTACCTTGATTTACAGAAGTTAAATTCACACAAAAGAGTGCTTTATATTGCTGCGCACCCTGATGATGAAAATACAAGAGCTTTGGCCTATTTTTCATTGGGGGAAAAGGCTGAAACGGCCTATCTTTCGTTGACTAGGGGAGACGGTGGTCAAAACTTGATAGGAGATGAATTAAGTGAAGATTTAGGAGTGTTGCGAACCCAAGAATTACTGGCCGCGCGTTCTCATGACGGGGCAAAACAGTTTTTCTCAAGAGCAGTTGATTTTGGTTATTCTAAATCGGCGAAAGAGTCTTTGGAGTTATGGGGTAAAGAAGAGATTTTGTCTGATGTCGTATTGGTCATCAGAAAGTTTAAACCTGATGTAATCGTGACTCGATTTCCACCAGATAAAAGGGGCGGGCATGGTCATCACACGGCATCAGCCATGTTAGCAATTGAAGGATTTGAAAAAGCAGCTGACCCTAATTTTCTCCCAGAGCAAGTGAAAAAGTATGGTACTTGGCAAACCACATCTATTTATTGGAACTCCTCAATTTGGTGGGATAAGGAGATTGATGAAAAAGCGAAAAATAATCCAGATTATTTAGTTCAAGACATTGGCGGATACTCTTCCCTATTAGGGATGTCCTACAATGAGATTGGTACAATAGCAAGAAGTCAACACAAATGTCAAGGTTTTGGTGCGATACTCGAGCGTGGTTCTCGAATTGAGTATTTCGAGCATTTAGCTGGAGAGAAATTGGAGAAATCTTTCTTTAAAAAAGCAGATAGAAGTTGGTCGGATTACATCAGAGGTAAACAAATTCAAGATAATCTGGATGCCTTACTGAATGATTTTGATTTTGTTCATCCAGAAAACAATGTAGTATATTTAATTGAGGTGTTAGACTTGTTGCAAGAGCAACCTTCATCTTTTGTGATAGATGAAAAGATTAAGCGTTGTGTAAGTATCATTCAAGATTGTATGGGCTTGTATGTGGAGGTAGTGGCTGATGATTATGCTTTCACTAAAGGCGACTCTGTTCATTTGCAACTGAACTTAATCAATCGTTCGAACCAAGAATTTACTTATGAAAAAGTTTCTATAAATGAACAAGCATTTCATTTTGGCTCTACAAAAATTTCAGGGCATGAATCGCATAGTAAAGAAATGGATGTGGCATTAAAGGAGTTGAACTCTACTCCTTATTGGTTGGTCAATGATTACAAGAATCTCTTTGTGCCAACTGATTCAGATTTCATTGGGGACGCCGAAAACCAGCCAACTTTGAAAGCTGCAATAACTCTTTTATTCCAAACGGAATTTGATATAGAGGTTCCGGTTGAATATGTCTGGCGTGATCCTTCTTATGGCGAAAGAAGAAGAGATGTGGTGGCAGCACCTGACTTGACCGTGAACTTTGATCAGTCTATAGCAATCACCAAATCAGATCAAGCTTCAAATGTTCGTCTTCAATTTCATTCATTTCACGAAAATCTGAATCAAAAAGTGAGTTTAGAAGTACCTGAAGGATGGGAGGTGAGTCCAAGAGAAATAGATGTGAATATTACAGAAAAACACGGCGAATTCTTTCAAGATATTGTACTGACTCCCTCTGAAAATGCCAAGAACGGAAATTTATCAGTGAAAAATGAAAAGGGTCAACTCATGAGTTCATTGACCGAGATTATTTATGATCACATCCCTTCACAAGTAATTTACAAAAAAGCTGAGTTGAAATGTGTTCAGCTCAATGCCAACATCAAAGCAGGGAGAATTGCTTATGTGAATGGGGTAGAAGATGCTGTCCCTCAAGCAATAGAACAATTAGGTTTTAAGGTAGAAGTCTTTGAAGTTGACCAGCTTGCAGCTCTTGATTTGTTTCAATTTCAATCTGTTGTTTTAGGTATCAGAATTTACAATGTTCATCCTGAATTAAAGAATTATGAAAGCAAACTTTTTGAGTATGTGAAAGGAGGCGGAAATGTAATTATGCAATACAATACAGCTTCAAGAAGTGTGCGTAATGAGGAATTCGGTCCTTACCCATTTAAACTGTCAAGGAATCGTGTGACAGAAGAGGATGCAGCTGTTACCTTCTTGGCTCCGAAACATCCGGTCTTGAATGAACCTAATCAAATTACAAAAGAAGATTTTGAGGGTTGGGTGCAAGAAAGAGGATTGTATTTCGCAGGTGAGTGGAGCGAAGAGTATACACCAATTTTTTCATGGCATGATCAGGGTGAAGAGCCGGTTACTGGAGGATTGATTGTTGCCAATTATGGAGAAGGAACCTTCACTTACACCGGAATATCATTTTTCAGAGAATTACCGAAAGGGGTAGAAGGAGCCTACAGATTATTTGCTAATTTGTTGTCACAATAATGAGTCAAGAATCAGATAATACAAATTGGAAAGCCTGGTATTGGGGGATTATGATCTTCTTGTTCCTGCAGATTGTGGTCTATTTACTCATCACAAAATCGTATGAATAATGAGCGCGATTGATTGGTTAGTATTATTAGGAACTTTGCTTTTAATTGTTGGCTACGGATCTTGGAAGACGCGTAAAAACAATGATTTAGAAGGTTATCTGAAAGGGAATAATTCTGAAGGTTGGATGACGATTGGTTTATCTATTATGGCAACACAAGCCAGTGCCATTACCTTTTTGTCAACTCCAGGTCAGGCCTATGAAAGCGGAATGGGTTTCGTGCAGTTTTATTTCGGATTACCCTTGGCAATGGTCATTATATCCGTCTTTATCTTACCCATCTACTACAAGTTAAAGGTCTATACCGCCTATGAATACTTGGAGCAACGATTTGATTCAAAAGTAAGATCATTGGCGGCTTTCTTGTTTTTATTGGGAAGAGGTTTAGCGGCCGGAATCACCATTTATGCACCGGCTATTATTCTTTCGACCTTGTTACAATGGGACTTAACATTAACTTGCTTGCTGATTGGTGGATTGGTGATTGTTTATACCGTTTCAGGTGGTTCAAGAGCGGTTTCTTTGACTCAGAAATGGCAGATGGCGGTCATTATGGGAGGTATGTTTTTTGCCTTTTATTATGTGTTACAAAGTTTTCCAGAAGCCATCAGTGTTTCAGAAGGGATTGATATTGCGGGTAGTTTGGGTAAAATGCAAATTATCAACACTGAGCCTGACTTGTCAGAGAAATATACCTTACTCACGGGCTTAACGGGAGGCTTGTTTTTATTTGTCTCTTATTTTGGTACTGATCAATCTCAAGTACAACGTTATTTGGGAGGAAAAACACTCAAAGAATCTCGTCTAGGGTTAATGTTCAACGGAATCATGAAGATTCCAATGCAATTTTTCATTCTCTTTATTGGGGTGATGTTATTTGTGTCTTTTCAGTTTAACAAACCGCCAATTATTTTTAATGAAGCAACGGTAAATGTCACAGCTGAACAACATCAAAGTTTGGACAGCATTGAGGTGGTTTATGATTCTGTTTTTGCGGCAAAAAAAGAGATTTTATTGCATGCTGATGATACACAAAACGAAGTGCTCAGCGCTAATGAAATGAAAACTGTCAAAGATTTGCAGTTCCGTCAAGACACCTTGCGAACACATTATAAAACCAAAGTGGCCAGTTTTGACCCTTTGTATGAATCAAAAGACAGTGACTATATCTTTCTGACCTTTGTGTTGAACTTTTTACCCACTGGTTTGATCGGTTTGTTGTTGGCTGTCATTTTCTCTGCGGCCATGTCTTCAACTGCTGGAGAATTGAATGCACTGGCATCTACCACAACGATTGATTTTTATAAGAAGTTTTGGTCGAAATCAGATGATAAGAAAAAAGATTTAAGAGTCTCAAAGTGGTTGACTGTTGGCTGGGGAATATTGGCGATTGTCATTGCCTTAACGGCCGGATTATTTGAAAACCTTATTCAGCTCGTTAACATTTTAGGTTCACTGTTTTACGGAACTATCTTAGGAATCTTTCTTTTGGCCTTTTTCTTCAAGAAGGTGAAGGCAAAGGCGACTTTTATTGGCGGTTTAACTGCGCAAGCAATGGTTTTCGTGCTTCACTTTTTGACTGTCTATGAAGTGATTGAATTGGGCTATTTATGGTACAATTTGATTGGTTCAGTAACCGTAATAGCAGTGGGATGGATCATACAATCAACATTGGGTGATGATGAGTTCGAATCAGAAGATGTTGTAGACCAATAAAAGTATTGATTGTATAACTTACAATATTAAATAATTGAATCTCAAAATATTAAATTGATTTTTACTTGAAGATGCGAAAAATACTCTTTACATATGCTGTACTAACTTTTCTTTCGCTGAGTTCATGTGCTACTTTATTCAATTTTCCTGAACAAAAAATCAAAGTAAATTCAGATGAAGAAGTGAATATTTGGTTTGAAAATGAAAAGTTAGAAGTTGACTCAAAGAATAGAATTAAATTAAAAAGAGATTCTGAACCTAAGCAATTAACATTAAAAAAGAAGGGGTTCGTAGATCAGCATGTCGTTGTCATGCAAAATGAAACTTCACCATTATATTATTTTTCTATTATACCATGGGGGGTGACAGTAGTTCCCATTTTCGCGGATGACGGAAGAAGGGCAAAGAATTACCCTAAAGAGATTGATTTCACTGACGTCATGCAGCCGGAGATTGACACAAGCTTGCTAGAAAAAGTGAATGTAGATTATCTTAATGCTTCAATTAATTTAACCAACAACTTTTATTCAAAAAGAAGCGTATTGTGTCAAGATTTTAGAAAACAGCCGGTGGCACCCTTTAACGATAAAGTAAGTTTCAGTAGTTCAGATAAATATTTTGGAAGGTCCATTACTAACTCTTTGAAGGAAGTGCTAACTGAGCTGAAATTAACATCAAAAAATGATCAGGAGCTATTATACAACAGGTATCAGCGAAATTTCTATATCGGATGTCAAATAAAATCGCTGGATTTATTAGAGGTTAAAATGGATAAAGTGAATCATCAAAAACATGAAGGCTTTGTTCAAATACACATGACTTTGAACTGGACACTTTATAATGCTTATCAAGAAAAAATTCTTGACATAGATAAGGTGGCGAGTTCTGGTCAATTTGCTTTTTTTAGAAAAGAGTTTTATGATAAAGTTGAATATAAAAACTATGTCCTCAAAGAAAAAGCCATTGGTAATGCATTAAAAGATGGCTTAAAGTTAGGTATGATAGACTTGATGAAAGATTCTACAGCAATAAAAATAATGTTGGATAGTGTTCAAGTCGAAAAAAAGATTCCTCCCTTGGTCATAAATGAATCTAAAGAGCAGGTATTCAATTGGAGTCAGGATTCCGTAAAAGATGTTACCATCCTTGTCGAGAATGAAGGTGTTTATTCTTCCGCAGCCCTTATTTCAAGTGATGGTTACGTTGTTTCCACCTACAGTACATTCAGATCAGATTCGACAAAAGTTTTTTACAAAGATAGGGAAGTAGAGTATGATGTTGTGAGTCATTCAAGAACACACAATTTAGTTTTGTTGAAGTGTGAAATCCAAGGCGAAGAGTATTTGAAATTCAGTACTGACAATTTAAAGATTGGCCATGAAATCTCAATCCTAGGTATTAAAAAAGAAAAAAAATATCTTGTACCTCTTTTTACGAATGGGCTCATAAGCGGAAGAAGAAAAAGTGAGAATGGAACTCTTCTTTATCAGTTAGATGGAGAATTATATCCCGAGATGCTAGGAGGGCCTGTAATAGATGAACACGGATGCCTCTTGGGAATTATTCATGCAAAGTTGGAAGGAAAACTAATTTCTGGCATTGGTTTTTTTACGCCTACTAATTTGATTTTACAGGAGCTCAAGTTAAGTCAAGATATAGATTAAATATAATATGAGATTTTTATTTTTTGTAATCCTTTCATCACTCTCGTACTCATTTGGCCAGCAACAACCAGTAGAAGTAATTAATGGTCTTGGAGGTGTGCTGACAGTAAATGATTCTATAAATTTGGCTGACAACTTTTTTCTGGATGTTAAGCAAGCTTCTGTCCCCATTCAAATAAAATACTCCAAGCCAGGTCATCTGCCGGCCTATAGATCAGTGTTGCCTTTGAGAGAAGATGCAGTTGAATACCCTGAAGCTGTTGAACTAGACCAAGAATTAATCAAGGCTTATGATTTACTGAAATGGGAAAACTTTGCTTTTACTTTGGGTGAGGTCTCTACGAATTTAATTGATACTTATGATGATCCAGAGAACGATCGACAAGATGTGCCGAAGTATTATTCTGGTTATTACAGAAGGCATTTAAAAAGGCAAGAGGACTTCTGGCCTATGGAACAAGATATAAATGTATTCGACAATTCATCAGACCCATTTAAAATAGTAAAACGTCAATTTGATAGTTTTTTTCCTAGAACACAGTCGTTATTTAAAATAGTTGATAACGAATTGATAGTAGATGTGGAGATAATGGATGCAAAAGTTCAAATAATCAGTAATTGTCACGACTTTAACTTGGGGATGCCAGGTAAAACCAATCCTTATTTTGTGAAAACTGCTCTTAAATTACATTATGTTGTTAAAAACGTTTTTGGTGATAAATTACTAGAAACCTATGATTGGTCTATCTCAGGGGAGTTTTCGGGGTATCTTGAAAAAACTTACCCAGGGTATTATTTTGATGCACTTAGACCATCCGTAATAGACTGTTTTAAAAAATCCGTCCATCTATTATTAAATGATGAAAATTTTGAAAAGATTCAGTTTAATCAAAATGCCCTGGAAGAAGAGTATGAAGAATTGACCTTGTTTACCTCCGAACCTCATGTTAAATCAATTGAAGAAGCGGTGAATGCCACCTACATAGTTATTACAGAAAACGGGCATGGGTCGGGGTTTTTAATAGATGATAAGGGCTACTTAGTAACAAACTATCATGTAATCAATAAGAGTGAGAAAATTCAAGTTCAAAATGTTGCTGGTGAGCGTTTTTCTGCAGAATTGATCAGGGGCACCAAATTGCATGATTTAGCTTTATTGAAAATTAACGTAGATTCTCTTACTGGTTTTGAAATCAAAGATTCAATATTCGTTCATAGGGCAGAAAAAATTTACGCAATTGGAACCCCAGTATCAATAGAGTTAGGACATTCTCTTTCAAAAGGCCAATTTTTGGGAAGTAAAATTAATTCAAAAGGTATCGACCTTTATGAAACTATTATTAATGTTTCACCTGGCAATAGCGGTGGGCCTTTGATTAATGAAAATGGTGAGCTATTAGGTGTAGTCACTTCTAAGGCGTATACACCCGAAGGAGAATTCGTAACATTGGTCATTCCATCTGGAGAAATATTGAAGAGGCTTAGTTTAAGTCAGCAAAAGCAGTGAGTTTTCTGAAAAGATTTTAAATCATATGCTTTTCTTTCACAACTGTTCAAAAAATCAAAATAAATAATCAGGAATTCGAATCAGAAGATGTTGTAGACCAATAAAAAAAATCCTGACGAACGAAGTTCACCAGGATTTTCTCAATATTGTAAAGGTGGGGTTATTTCTTACTCCACTCAGCAATTGATTCTTTATTCATTTTAACGTAGTCTCCGTTGCCTGCTTTTTCAGCTAGCTCTAAAGAACGTTTTGCAGTTTTGATTGCATCATCAGTTTTACCCAATTCAGCTTCAATCAAAGATTGCTTTCTCAATACCCAGTAAGCTTCTTTTTCTCTTAGTTCACTTGATTTTTTGATCCAAACTAAAGCTTGCTCTAAATCTTTTCCTGTTTCTAAGTAGAATGAAGCAGCAGAATAATAATCTCCAGCTGAAGGTCCGGCCATAGTTTTTTCAATACTTGCTAAGGCCATTTTTTCCATAGGGGTTTCAATATTGAACATCACTTTAGTGGTGGCCCATGAAATACTAACTTGTGCTTTTTTACTCTCAACAACATTGTCGATACTGATTGTAAATGATTCAACGTTATCATTCAACGTCATAGTTTTTACATTTACTCTCAAAGCTTCTAATGAATCAACCCACTCTCTTGGTGTACCCCAAATTTCAGTTTCTTCATAAAAAACAATGTCCCAATTGTCTTTATTAGGAACAGTAAACAAAGCATAGTTTCCTGCTTTTAGTTCTTTTCCTTCTACCATAAGGTCAGTTGATGCTGAGAACTGTACAGCTTTGTTTGCTCCTGTTCTCCACATTTTACCGTAAGGTACAAGATCACCAAAGACGGTTCTCCCTTTCACTTGAGGTCTTGAATAAGCTATGCTAATGTCAGTTAAACCAACGGTTTGTTCAATTTTAGCTGCCGGTGAGGGAGCAGGGGCTTGTACTTGTGCCGTTGCAGAAAATGTAAAGGTCGCTAAAGCGATACCCACAAATAATTTTTTCATTCTTAGATATTTATAGTTCCGTAAAGAACGTGAAGCTAATCACGATTGTTCGTCTAGACAACTAATTTTGATGAAATGTCAGATTCCTTGATGGGTGGTGGGGCAAGTTATTGGTTGTGATGAAGTGGTATTCGACTCTTGAGTTCAATTCAATAGCTAGAATTAAATGGCTCTTTCTCGCCGAGTCTATGAGTAGAGATGGTTTATCAAGAATAGAAGTAAACTCAATTACCTCTTTCTGTTGGGGTGGATTGCTTTTTTTTGTTTTGTTCCTCCCCCTTCGCTGCCTTTTCTGCGGCAGCTCTTCCCCCTCCAAAGGTGGAGAAAATTGTTGTGTTGTGTTCTTCCCTTTTCGCTGCCTTTTCTGCGGCAGCTCTTCTCTCTCCAATAGAGGGAGAAAATTGTTGTGTTGTGTTCCTCCCCCTTGGTCCCCCCTCCAAAGGGGGAGGGAATTGTTGTGTTGTGTTCTTCCCCCTTCGCTGCCTTTTCGCGGCAGCTCTTTCCCCCTCCGAAGGGGGAGAAAGTTCGTTTTTTCCTTGGTATGTTGGGATTTTGATTCAGATAAATAGGGGGAAGGCTACTTTGTCTTCTATTTGTGTAATTGCCCTTCTCCCCCTTAGGAGGGGGATGGATTGAGTTCGCTCAATTCAGGGGGAGGATCTGCTAGGGATAGTAATGGCAGCTTGCCAAGTGAAGACTTGGCAACTACAATGGATAGCCCGCTCGAGCAGCCTACTTACCTTCGCCTGTTCGCTAGTAAAGGTGGTGGTTCACCATTAAAAGGATTCCAGCGACTGATGCTTTTGGCTCCCATGCCACTTGCGCGCATGATGGAGCGATCACCATAGCGTTCTCTGATGCGATCCATGGCTTGGTAAAGGTTGATGACATTGGTGTCTTCAAATAAATTGATTTGATGGCCGCCTTCAACTAAGTGGCTGAATCTAACCCCGATTAAGCGAACCAAGAGTCTGCGTTGGTAGAGCTTTTTAAATAATTCGAGCACTAGCGGAATAATGGTGTGATCAGATGCGGTGTAAGGGATGCGCTTTTGTAAGGTGTAAGTTTGAAAATCAGAGTACCTAATTTTAACGGTAATGCAGGCGGTCAACTTATTTCCCCTTCTTAATTGATAGGCTAAGTTTTCAGCAATGGCAATAATGATACCTTCTAGTTTGGTGACGTCAATGGTGTCTTTATCAAAGGTGCGCTCAGTTGAGATGGATTTTCGTTCTTGGTATGGGATAACGGGCGAGTTGTCAATACCATTGGCTTTTTTCCAGATCATGATGCCGTTTTTGCCAAAGACTTTTTCCATCACTTCAATGGGCATTTCTTGAATAGTTTGGATGCGTTTTACGCCCAAGTTGCAGAGTGAACGATAGGTTTTGTCACCCACCATTGGAATCTTTTTTACGGATAGCGGAGCTAAAAACGGCTTTTCGGTTCCTTTTATAATGCGGATTTCATTGTTGGGTTTAGCCTCGCCAGTTGCAATTTTAGAGACGGTTTTATTAGCGGATAAGCCAAAAGAAATGGGAAGGCCTGTTTCTTTGATGATTTTTTGGCGGAGCTCTGAAGCGAATTTGTGGCAGCCATAAAAACGATCCATGCCGGTGAGGTCAGCATAAAATTCATCTACTGAAGTTTTTTCATAAAGCGGTACTTCTTCTTTAATGATGTCAGTGACGGCATTTGAAAATTTACTATATACGCCTGAGTTACCTCTAAGCACTATGGCTTCAGGACATAATTGTCGGGCCATTCTCATGGGCATGGCTGAGTGAATACCAAAACGGCGAGCTTCATAAGAACATGAAGCTACTACCCCCCGGTCTGAGGTTCCGCCAATAAGTACAGGTTTGCCATTTAATCGGCTATCTATGAGTCGTTCACAAGAAACAAAGAAGGTGTCTAAGTCCATGTGGATAATTGCATTTTCCATTACGGTTAAGGTTTTAGGTTAAGAATACAGTTGGTTTATCTCAGCTTAGGGAGGACTGTTTTGAAGGTCTGTTTTTCCTTTTTTATCATGCCAATAATCAATGCGCCGATTTCGCGTCACAACAATTTTCTCACGCTCTTCATCTCTTACCTCTGCATAGCGCGGATCTTCAATAATATCCATTTTTTCCATGTAAGAAGCCTCAACGCTAATGCAACCAAAGTCTTCAATTACTCTACCTTTCACTTTGTATACCCCTTTGCCCCTGAAGTGGTATTTTTTTGCGATATCCGGAAAATGAACAGTGTCTAACCATTGTCCTTCTTCATCCAGAAATGTTCCGAAATACATACTCTCTTTGTTTTTGGTAGTGGTGTGTTTTCTATGAATGAGGTACCCTTTTATCCAGACAACTTTACCTACAAACTGTGGCAAGTCTCTTGCTAATAAATGAGGGGTGTCGTCATGTCGTAAAATATCAAAGGGGGAATTGAGCGGGAAACCTAAGAGTTCAATTTGATCAAAGGTGTCTTCAGCGGCTGAGTTTTCAAGTTGCGGAATTTCGTATTCGGGTCGTTGCACTCTAAAAAGGTCTCGCATCTGACTTTCTTCTGTTGTTTTCTTTTTGGTTTTGGTTAGTTTGAAGTGTGCCTCCCATAAAAGACTCCGCTTATTTTTTTTTGTAAACCTGAAAGCATCAATTCTGATGAGGGTGTTGATTTGTTCTAATGATACGTCAAGGCGGTCAATAAAGTCATTGAAAGAAGTGAATGGACCGTTTTTGAAGCGTTCGAAAACAATTTTTTTGGCTGTTTTTCGCTCAAATGAATGCAATAGGTGAAAACCTAGGTAAATGTCTTGTCCGTAAACCATGGTTTCAAGTAGGCTATGGTTTACGCAAGGCGCATGTATAATGCCACCGTGTAGCCTTGCTTCAATCATGTAAAGCTCAGTGCTGTAGAATCCACCTGAATTATTAATGGTTGCAACCATGTATTCTAGAGGGAAGTAAGTCTTTAAAAAGAGACTCTGGTAGCTTTCAACAGCATAAGAAGCAGAGTGGCCTTTTGCAAAGGCATAGCCAGCAAAGCTGGCTGTTTGTCGCCAAACCTCTGCGGTAAGCTCATACGAATGACCTTTTACATGTATACAATTGTGGAAGAATTTTTCGCGTACTTGATCAAACTCTTCTCTAGAGCGGTATTTGCCAGACATCCCCCTGCGCATTTTATCTGCTTCACCCAAGGTGAGGCCAGCAAAGTGGTGAGCTACTTTGATGACATCTTCTTGATAGACCATTACACCATATGTTTCAGGCATGAGTTCTAATAAAACAGGATGTGCGTCTTGTCTTCTTTCAGGATTACGATACCTTAGAATGTATTCTTGCATCATTCCTGATTGTGCTACACCAGGTCTGATTACTGAGCTGGCGGCAACCAAGCCTAAATAATTATCAACCTCTAATTTTCTCAGTAGCATGCGCATAGCGGGAGATTCTACATAAAAGCATCCAATTGCTTGTGCGTTTTTGAGTTTGTGCTTGATGCGTTCATCTTCTTTGAATCGTCTGATATCATGAATGTCAAAAGAGGCATCTTCAGGACGTTGAAGTCTAATGATGTCTACGGTGTCTTTAATTTTTCCGAGTCCTCTCTGGCTAAGAATATCAAACTTGTACAAACCGACATCTTCAGCAACATGCATGTCAAATTGAATGGTAGGATAACCTTTAGGAGGCATGAATGTAGGGGTGAAATAGCTAATGGGTTCTTCTGATATAATGATTCCGCTTGCGTGAATACTGAGGTGGCTAGGGAAACCATGGATGTAGTCACTGTATTTGATGACTAGATCAGTTAGCTGGTTGAGCTCCCATTTTTGGATGTAGGGTTTGCCTAACTTGTCTATTTCTTCTTTAGGCAGACCAAAAACTTTGCCCAGTTCACGTCTTACGCCTCTTGCTTGAAAGGTGTTGTAGGTAGCAACTAGAGCAACATTTTTAAATGTTTTGAAGATGTAATCTGTGACATCATCTCGATCTGTCCATGAAAAGTCAATATCAAAATCAGGTGGATTAGTGCGATATAGGTTGATGAAACGCTCAAAATAGAGGTCTAATTCAATGGGGTCAATATCTGTGATTCTAAGTAAATAGGCTACTACAGAGTTTGCGCCACTACCACGCCCTACGTAAAAATAACCCTTTGATCTGGCGTAAGAAACAATATCCCAATTGATTAGAAAGTAAGAAACGAAGCCCATTTGCTGAATGGTATCCAACTCCATTTTGATGCGATCTAGAATTTTTTTGGTGGGTTTAGGATACCGATATTCGAGTCCTTCTTCGCAGAGTTTTTGAAGTAATTCATTGTCTTCTGTTTCACAACCGGTGTAGGTGCTTTGGTTTTGAGGTTGTGCGGTGTCAGAAAAGTCAAAATAGATGGACGATTCGTTGAGAACATATTCCGTATTTTTTACAATCTCAGGAAAAGCTTCGAGCGCAGCTCGGAGTTCGTTAACCGGAATCATTTTATCATGAGGAGATGCTTGCTCAGTGGGAGGAAGTTTACTCAACAAAGTGTTTTTGTCAATAGCGCGAAGTAAGCGGTGTGCATTGAAGTCTTTTTTGTTTCGAAAAGTGACGGTTTGCAGCAGTACCATTTTCGAAGTGTCCAGCTTTTTGATGCGGATGTAGTCTAAATCATCTAGCGTAATGCCAATGTATTCGTTGATTCTTAATCCCTTTGTTACGACTTGGGTTCGTCTGTTTTTAAATGGGTAGATAACAAAAGCATTGTCAAAGGCAGGAGCTTGATTCGGAATTTCTTTGATGCCATTTTCAATGAGTGTTTTGTTGAGTAGGAAGGGGGTGAGGTATTCGTTGATTTCTTGAAAACCTTCATTGTTCTTTGCTATAGCCACGTAAAGTTGTTCAATTCCGTTTCTGAAATCGATACCGAAAATGGGTTTGATGTTAAACTTGGGAGCAATGCGTGCTATTTCAAGACAGGCAGAAGTATTATTGATGTCTGATATAACAAGTGAGTGAGCTCCGTTTTCTTGAGCCAGTTGCAACAATTGTTTTGGACTGAAGGTGCCATATCGCAGACTGTAATAGGTGTGCGTGTTTAAATACATTTTCTTTGTGTTTAGCTCCTTCTACCAAAATGAGTTCTACTTTTTGTTTTTTGAGAAAGTATTGCTCCATCAACCAGAACAAGCTGCTTAGTTGAGTTACTTTTCCCTTCTTCCTACCAAAAAAATGAGTTGAATAGATTCTGACTAGAGTTGGTCTGAATTTCTTCTGTGCAGTTAATCAGTTCTTTATGTAAAAATCAATGCGATTTTAAGCAGGCTTGATTAATTTGCTAACACAAAAATATTAAAAAACCGTCAAATAAACGACTAAAAAATCGTCAAAAAAAGAAAATAGTTTGAGAAGGATGGAGTATTCGAAGCGTTATGGAATGTAGGTGTCGATTCTAATACTAGAAGACTCATTTTGCAGAGAGTCCAAGTTTTCATAAGTCCAAATGATCTTGTTGAATTCTTCAGACTCCCAAACGTTGTCCAATTCCCAAGAGATGGAGTCATTCGAATACGCAAATTGACCGGTGAATCCACACATCTCATCCAACATTAATGAATCAATATTGTCTATTAAATATAGATCAGAGAATTGGTCAGAAAAAGATAACCAAGTTCCTTGATGTTTTACAGCCTGAAGTCTTTTGTAGCTGAATATAGTAGCGTTTTCAAAAATAGGAAAATCCTGATCCTTTGTACCAAAAACAGATTTGAAATACTCCATGTTTGTAGTGTCCATGAAGATTCCAAAAAGCCTATCTTTTGAAGAGTTGAAAAAACCTTTGAAATACATTTTTTCATTAACGCTTGAATCTAAACCTTTTGCAATTTCAAAAAGTTGAGAATTTGCTCCTGTGTTGAGAGCAGAGTCAACTTGCCATTTGAATTCATCCGGAATTTTATAATCAAAATTCAAGCGTTTCAGACGAAGCATGAGCTTCAACAGAAATTCTCCTGCAAAAGAAGAGCAGAAAGAAAAGCCAGATGATACTTCACAGATTTCTTTGTAAAAAGGGCCTGAAATACTTTTTCTAACCACATGATGAATTATAAAATCAGCTTCAACTTTTTCATTATGAGCAGAAAAGAGTTTGTATTGAATTGAACATTTTAGATGGTCATCATTTGATGTCAATTCAATCTTGGGAATATCAATGACAAAATCACAGTTATAATTCTGGGAAATAGACCTGTAATCCTCAATTGTACCATTTGATTTACGTTCAATTTGAGTTCCAAGAATATCAAGCCATAAATACATTCCGCTTAAATTATAGATTCGTTCTGTCAAATAAGACTGAGCGAATACACGAGTATCTACATGGTCGCTCGATAATTGCCAATCTCTAAGATCAAATCTATTGTTCGTGTTGTTCTGTGATTCAAAAGAATTTTTCATCTTATCAAGATAGTCTTGTAAGGAGTCTGATGAATCTAGGTACCCATCTTGAACAGTGTATTCAGCTGGATAAAGAACACCAAAAACAAAATCATAGTCTGAATCATCAAAGAAAACGCTCCTGTTTTGATACCAATCAAATTCTTCAGTACATGAAAAGAGGAAAAAAAATATGCTCAACGATAGTAAGACTTTCATGTTTATAAGGTGTTTTGGGGTGCTTAAAGCTGCTTAAATCAAAACTAAGAAATTAGCCGATACAGATTTGGAAAGATTGCAAATAAAAAAAGCAAGACGCTCTGCATCCTGCTTTTTCTGTGAGTCATACTGGATTAGTTCACTCGTAAACTCGTTCCTGTATTCGCTACGCTCGGCTCGAACCGTGGTTCTCATCCAATTCCTCATAAAAAAAGCAAGATGCTCTGCACCTTGCTTTTTCTGTGAGTCATACTGGATTCGAACCAGTGACCTCTGCCCTGTCAAGGCAGCGCTCTGAACCAACTGAGCTAATGACTCTTTTGACTTAAAATAAAAAAGCCTCACCTTTCGGTGAAGCTTTAATTTTGTGGGCCCTACTGGATTCGAACCAGTGACCCCCTGCTTGTAAGGCAGGTGCTCTGAACCAACTGAGCTAAGAGCCCCACTTTGCGTTTAACGCGGGTGCAAATATAAATGACTTTTTTAATTCATTCAAAATAAAATTCATTTTTTTCAAAAAAAAATTGCCCTTAGAAAGAATTGAACGACAAACATGCTGATAATGTGGCATCAACAACTAATTTCATTTTTTCAAAATCTAAGGTGTCAATCGTATCCGTTTTTTCATGATAGTGAGGGTTTCTTAAAAAAGCAGAGTTGTTAATCATTAAGGCATTCATTCCGAAGTGCCAATAATTACGGTGATCAGATAATCCTCCCAAACTGTCAGCACCAGGGAAATTGATCAGTTCTACTTTCATTTCATTGGCCTGATTCATTTTTTCATAAAAATGGGTAGAAAATTGCTCGTATTCTTTGCAGCCAACAACCAAAATAAAATCTCCAGTAGAAGGGTAGAGGGACGCAATTCGCTCATTTGGAAATTGTTGAGAATTGGGTTCTTCAGAGAAATATCCAATCATATCCAAGCATACCATTCCAATAATTTGCTCTTGCTGCAAAGAACATTCTTTTGCATGCACATAGCTACCCATGTCAGGCGTGCCAAAAAACGGTGGTTCCTCAAGGCAATAAGCAACGAAATCAATTCCGTAATCCAAGGCTAGTTGTTTTTTTGAAATGAGTCTGGCCATCTCCATTAATCCAGCCATACCACTTGCGTTATCATCAGCTCCAGGATTATTTGCGTATACATCATAATGAGCACCAACAATCAATCTTTTCTCTGCTTCTGGATTAAGAGATCCAATCACATTTCTATAGTGTTGTTTGCCTACTTTCCATTCTTGCTCTTTAACTTCCAAGCCATATTGCTCAAATTCTTCATGTACCCAATCTGCAATCTGATTTAAGGCGGCAATATTTCCGAAATGTCTGTTGGGTGTAAAACCGTTGCTTAAGAAATCAACATGACGCACTAACAAATTGATATCAGATTCCATCACTTCAGATTTTGAATCACATAGTCTACCAACTTATTCTCATTGTTATTGGTTTCGTAGGCTGGATTTTTATGTGGGGGCGGAAAGACTAATTTGCGATCAATCATCTCATCAATCAAATCAAGGTAAGAGGCATGTGTTTTCCCAATCATTAATCCGTCAAAATCTTCATTTGACTCAACTATTTTAGAAACTTGACTTAGGCCACTTAAGTAAAGATAATCTTTAGTAAATCCTCCTCCTCTAAACACTCGAGTAGTCAAATAGAAAGCTTCTTCAATGGTTAAACCATGACTCATTAACATCTTTGCTGTTTTTGAAAAATCAAAATACTTGAGCATAGATGAAATAGCCAAGACGCGTAATGAAAGCTCTCTTAATCTTTCTATTGTCAGGGTATTTGAATAGTATTCACTCATGATTGCTAAGCCTTCTTGCGTTTGAGTGTTCAAGGGTAATCCCATTGAAAATAACTTGATTGGCTGTTCATTAGCGTTCATGGTGGTTACCATGTGTACTCCTATTTCATGGTGTAGTAATGATAAGATTTCGTTTTTAGAATAAACAGCACCTTTTTTTAAGTACAATGTTTTTTCAGAATTGACAACCATAGCCTTAGCAGCTAATTTGTCTGACAACTTAATCTTACAATCAAAGGCATAATTCTTTAAAGCATCTTTCAGTATTTGGATGGCTTTATGATCATTAATATCAAACACTTCAGCTTCTTCAGTATTGTTCAGGTGTAGGATAAAATGTGCGTTGGCAATATCTGTTTCAGAAGGTTCGCCAAAATACCTCAATGAGTTGTACATGAACTTATCTGAGCCAATTGAAGCAATCAATTCTACCTTGTCACAGTAGGCGTTAATGACGTCTTCATATACACGTTGGATGTGAACATCATCAATTTCTTCAACCGGTATATTCATCAATTTTCTTTTGAGTAGAAAAGGGTTGATGTTCAGTTGTTTGTATTTGAATTCAGGATTGTAGTTTCCTTGCGCTTTGATGAATTTTTTCTTCTCTTTAGCTATGTTTATTGGATTGACGAACTTTAAAACTTCAAAGTTTTTAATGAGTTGATAAAGCTGTTTATCCACTTTAATAATGGATTTGTCAAGTGCCTTTGAGAGCAAAAGATTCGTGTTTTTAACCTTTAGGTTAGTGTGTTTTTTTGCAAAAAGAAGGGCGTTATCTAAGATGACTCTTTTAAATTCATCTTTGAGGGCTTCAATGACTTGAGAGAAGTATTCTCCTGTTTCTTCATTGCAGTATATTTTCTTTACTTCAGTTGCCAACACTAAAGTATGGTCGAATTTTTTAGTGACATGTTCCAGAAGGTAACCTCTTCCTTTAAATGGTCCGTTTTCTTCAGTGGTATTTTCTATGTTCGGAAGACTAATAGATTTCAATCCGTTCAGGAAATCTTGTTTGACCGTTCGGTATTTTCGGTTATCAATGTTTTCTGTTCCTAGATTAAAAACAGGCACTTCATGTTCATGCCTCTTGTAATTGTATGAATGCATGTCATAAACGACACACCCATCAAATAGATTGGCTAGTTTTTCAACCAGTGCATCAATGACCCGATAAAAATTAGCATGCTTTTCTAGACTTACTGCTTTCTGAGAATCGGATAATTTATTTTTCCATACTTGTTTTCCCCAAGCATCTTCATAAACTGCAGTTTCAGGTCGGCGATTTAAGTCATATTCAAAACGAGAATCTTTACCTGCAATAACAATTGGGAAACTGGAGATGAAATCTAAAGTTTTTGGATCCTCTTCGTACCAGCGCTCTTGCTCTGTATGTATTATCTGATTTTGTAGGTCATCTCTCAACTGATGTCCTTCATGTATAGCAGTGCAGATATACGGCACGTACTCTGCAATTTTAATG
>Ga0189274_100115_pt1 | contig 73488 bp, 72 predicted proteins | sample N5B1minimetaG_FD_130323 | JGI IMG/M metagenome (GOLD analysis project Ga0189274, IMG submission 130323) | Marine microbial communities from the Costa Rica Dome - N5 B1 mini metaG | ecosystem: Environmental > Aquatic > Marine > Oceanic > Photic zone | place: Costa Rica: the Eastern Pacific...
CGATGCCTTCGGTCCGGTGACCGACAATGCCGGTGGCATCGCGGAAATGGCCGGGCTCGACGAAAGCGTGCGCAATACGACCGACACGCTGGATGCCGTGGGCAATACGACCAAGGCTGTCACAAAGGGTTATGCCATTGGCTCGGCCGGTCTGGGCGCCCTGGTCCTGTTTGCGGCCTATACTACGGATGTTGAGCACCTTCTGGGTATCCAGCCGGACTTCTCGCTGGAAAATCCCTATGTGATCGTCGGTCTGCTTTTTGGTGGCCTTCTGCCTTACCTCTTCGGCGGCATGTCGATGATGGCGGTGGGGCGTGCGGCGACCGCCGTGGTGACCGAGGTTCGCCGGCAGTTCAAGGAAATCCCGGGCATCATGGAGTACAAGGCGAAGCCGGATTATGGCCGCGCCGTGGACATTCTGACCAAGGCGGCGATCCGCGAGATGATCGTGCCGTCGCTTCTGCCCGTTCTGTCCCCGATCGTGCTCTACTTCGCGATCGACCTGATTGCCGGCCAGTCGCAAGCCCTGGCCGCGGTCGGTGCGATGCTGCTGGGCGTGATCGTCAATGGTCTCTTCGTCGCGGTCTCCATGACTGTCGGCGGCGGTGCCTGGGACAATGCCAAGAAGTATATCGAAGACGGCCATCACGGCGGCAAGGGCTCGGAAGCCCACAAGGCCTCCGTGACCGGCGACACCGTCGGTGACCCCTACAAGGATACCGCTGGTCCGGCCGTGAACCCGATGATCAAGATCACGAATATCGTGGCCCTGCTCCTGTTGGCCGTGCTGGCTCACTAGGCAGGATCAATTCTGATCCGGGAAGAGCTCCGGCCTCTGGCCGGGGCTCTTTCTTTTTGCGCGCTCTGCACGGCGTGCCAGCCAGAGTGCTTCGGCATTGTCAAAGGCGGCCTGACAGGCCCGCCAGATCAGGCTTTCCTCGCGTGGTATGACCGCCTCGTGTGGCTCTGCCTGGCCGGCAAGCGCCCAGCTAATGACGCTGCGTGGCGCGGGTAGAGCCTGTCCAACGGTGCGGGCGAACTCAATGGCGGTACAATCCTCGCCAACCTCATCGCGCTCCCACAATGGATGGTCATCCGGATCGACATCCCTCGCGGAATCGGCAGCGGGCCGTGTGACCCCGCAGGGTGTTGACCTTCCTGTATTGTGACGTGCCTTGCGGCGCCGTGTATGCCTGCGATTGCGCATGCTCACTCCTTCTTTTCCGGTGTGTGGACGAGCGTCTGGTCGCCACGGCGTCACCGCCTGGCGTTTTGGGTAGAGAGGGAGTGCGGGATACCGGCCGAGGCCGATAAAGCGCTGATTTGATAACGGTAGCCACGACAAGCATCCCGCACGCGGAGTTTTCCCGGGTTGCCTTCCAGCCCCCGAATCGAAGCCGACGGGATCAGGGCGGTCAATCGTTGTGCCGCGAGTCCCATCGGCGGCCGCACCGGGTCTGATGGTGGTCAGCCCCGCCAAACCGGATGCGCTCCGCCATTCCCAAACCCCCGGATAACCGGTCCGAGCCTCAAGATGGCCTGGGAACGGGAGGATTATGTGATGGGGCGGAAGGAGGGTGGATAAGGTCTATCCCTATCCCCACCCCACACACCGTCATCCCGATGGCAATCGGGACCCAGACTGCGACGCAAGCTGTTGCCATGCTGGGCGAAATCGCGCCTGCGCGACTGGGTCCTGACTTTCGTCAGGATGACGGTTATGGGGGCGTAGGGCGGGGATAAGTTTTGACTTCAGGCGTATTGGTCATCCCGGCTCTGCGGCCTGCTTTCGCACCTCATTCGCCCGGGATGACAAAGATACACGAAATCCTAAATTACCGTCATTCTCCGGTCGCGGCAGGGCCGCGATCCGGGGGATGACGGGGTGTTGGGAAATGCGCCGTCTCGAGGGGGCGATCGGTGATCGGCGCATGGCGTCCAGTCACCCAGGCGACCGCTCTGCCTGGAGTCGGAGTGAATACATCCACCCACAAAAAACCCCGACCGATTGGTCAGGGCTTTTGTTGCGATGATACTTGCTTGCCGATCTACTGATCGCGACGCGGTCCACCGGCGCCGCCAGGCAGGTTCTGCTCGCCGCCGAATTGTTCGGACGGCAGGCGTCCGACATTGCCGAGAAGCTGTTCCAGGAAGGTGAGTTCGCGGCCCCGCGTCGGCGTCTCGCGGTCGGCATAGGCGACGACGCGGCCGTCTTCCAGCCCGTATTCGGACACCTCGGAGACCACGCCATTCGCGTCGAAGGTGACGGCAATGATGCGGCGATCACGAGTGGCCGGCCGCAGATAGGCGAGGCTCTCGCGAGTGGCGGAGATGTAATACCAGGTATTGTCCTCAAAGGTTCCGCGCGTCGACGGATTGCCAAGGCGCGACAGGACTGAGGACTCGGTGTCTTCAGCGACCAGGATCTCCGGGACGTCCTGGGTGGTGTAGCGATAGCCATGCGAACGCAGGACGGGATTGCAGGCCGAGGCGCCGATTGCACAGGCGGCAATCAGGACTGTAAGGCTAACGCGACGCTTCATCAGGAACTCCTGCGAGATGGGTCTGCCACGCGCGACTTGATGACGCGTGCGGCGTTGTCTTGACCTAACCAAGGGCGAGCTTAGCTTCAAGCGCCAATTCTTGGGAGAGCGGATCGCATGTTGAACCGTCTTTTCGGCCGCAAGCCGGAGAAGCTGCGCGCTGAAGCGCTTTATCGCGATGTGGTGGCGGCGGCCCGCAGGCCGGGTTTTTATGCCCGGCTGGGCGTTCCGGACACAGTCGAAGGCCGGTTCGAGATGATTATCCTGCACTGCGCGCTCGTCGTGCTGACCTTGAAATCGGAAGAGGGTGAGGACCCGACCCGGCTGAGCCAGGCGCTTTTCGACACGATGTTTGACGATTTCGATGCGGCCATGCGCGAGATGGGGGTGGGCGACTCGGGTGTTGGCAAGAAAATACGCTTTATGGCCGAGGGGTTCTATGGTCGTGCCGAAGCACTGCGCGAGGCCGCGCGCCATGACCAGCCGGATGAATTGCAGGCGGTGCTTGCGCGCAATGTTTTCAATGCCGAGCCCGATGATCCGCGGGCGCCAGCCCTTGCCCTATACGTCAACTCGGCGTTTCAAGCCTTGCAGGCACAAGGCGGGGCAGCGTTGATCGGCGGCCTCTCTCCTGTCTTTCCGGCGGTCTGATCGCCGTCTTGCTGCCTTGCATTGCTTGAGTCATGGTCTAAGTTCCGCGGGCTTTCGGCGCAGCGCGCCTTTGCGAGGGACATTGCACCGCTACTCATGACAGCTATCCCCACGATTTCGGTCGACGCCATGGGCGGAGATCTCGGACCCGAGGCGGTCGTCGAGGGTATCGGCCATGCGCTCAAACGCTGGCCGGACCGCAAGGCGAACTATCTGCTTCATGGCGACGAGGCGCAGCTGGCGCCACTTCTGGCGAAGCATCCGAAGGTCGCCGCCGTCTGCGAATTGCGACACACTGACACGCTGGTCCAGATGACGGACAAGCCGAGTGAAGCCGTGCGCCGGGCGCGCGGGTCCTCGATGTGGAATGCGATCCAGAGTGTGAAGGCGGGCGAGGCGGGGGCCATTGTGTCGTCCGGCAATACCGGTGCGCTCATGGCGATCGGGAAGGTGATCCTGCGCATGAAGAAGGGCGTCCATCGCCCGGCCATCTCGGCTAACTGGCCGACGCCGAAAGGGCATACCGTCGTGCTCGATGTGGGCGCCAATGTGCAGTGCGGCGCCACCCAGCTGGTCGAGTTCGCCATCATGGGCGAGGCCTATCACAGTGCTGTGTTCGGCGGGGATTCGCCGTCGGTTGGTCTGCTCAATGTTGGCCAGGAAGAACTCAAGGGAAATGACACGGTTCGTGAAGCAGATCAGCTGATCCGCAAATCGGGCCTGGATATCGCTTACAAGGGTTTCATCGAAGGCAATGACATCTCGGCCGGGGGCATTGATGTCGTCGTCACCGACGGTTTTACCGGCAATATTGCGCTGAAAACGGCTGAAGGCACTGCTCGACTGGTCGCCGGCTGGGTGCGTGAAGCGCTGACCAGCTCGCTTCTGGCCAAGCTTGCAGCCGGACTGCTCTCGCTCGGGGCGCTTGAGCGCCTGCGGCAGCGCATGGATCCGCGCTATATCAATGGCGGTGTGCTGCTGGGTCTCAAGGGGATTGTGGTGAAATCACATGGTGGCGCGGACGGTGAGGGTTTCGCCTCCGCGCTCGGCCTGGCTTATGTGATGGCCCAAAGCGATTTCATGGCCCAGATCCGCGCCAATCTCGACAAATTCGCCAGTTTTGAAGAAGAGCAGGAAGTCGCGGCAGCCTCATGACCGAGTTGAGTACGCGTATCGCCGGAATCGGTTCTTATCTGCCCGAGCGGATCCTCACCAATGATGAGATCTCCGCCATGGTGGATACCAGTGACAGCTGGATTCGCGAGCGGACGGGTATTCGTCAGCGCCATATCGCAGGTGAGGGCATCACGACCTGTGACCTGGCCGAGCGCGCCGCGCGGCGGGCCCTCGAAGACGCCGGACTGGAGGCTGACGATCTTGACCTGATCGTGGTCGCCACCACCACGCCGGATTTCACCTTCCCTTCGGTTGGCACCATGCTGCAAGCCCGGCTCGGGGCGATGAAGGGGGCGGCGTTCGACGTCCAGGCGGTCTGCACAGGCTTTGTGTACGCGCTCGCCATGGCCGACAATATGCTGGCCCGCGGCCAGGCCAAGACCGCCCTGGTGGTTGGCGCAGAGACCATGTCGCGCATTCTCGACTGGACGGATCGCTCAACCTGCGTGCTCTTTGGTGATGGCGCTGGCGCGATGGTCTTGCAGGCGGCCGACACGGGTGAGGGCGCCGAGCGTTCGGGAATCCTGGGCACCTATCTGCGTTCGGATGGTCGCTTCAAGGATTTGCTCCATGTCGATGGCGGCCCATCATCGACCGGGACGGTCGGACATTTGCGCATGGTCGGCAATCAGGTCTTCCGTCACGCGATCACGAATATTTCTGAATCCATGACCACGATCGCCAAGCGTTCCGGCGTCTCGATCGAGGACATTGACTGGTTCGTACCCCATCAGGCCAATCAGCGAATTCTTGAAGGTGTGGCGAGAAAGCTTTCTATTCCAACGGAGAAAGTCATTTCGACCGTTGCCGATCACGGCAATACATCTGCGGCCTCGGTGCCGCTGGCTTTCGACCGTGCCGTGCAGGACGGGCGCATCAAGCGCGGCGACCTGGTTTTGATGGAAGCACTGGGCGGCGGTTTCACCTGGGGAGCGGCGCTCGCACGATTTTGAACAGGTCTCGACCGGTTTCTCGCACTTAACCAAGACCTTGGCGTTGACCTGACCCGCCTGTGGGGCGTAGCCTGATCTCGTCTTTGTGGGGATAGCTATGTCAGACAAAACCTTGACGCGAGCAGATCTGGCGGAAGCGGTCTACCGAGAGGTGGGGCTGTCACGTCAGGAATCGGCCGATCTCGTGCAGTCCGTGCTGGGCATGGTGTCGGATACGCTGGCGAGAGGTGAGTCTGTCAAGCTCTCCTCGTTCGGCTCCTTCCTGTTGCGGGACAAGCGTGGACGTGTCGGGCGTAATCCGAAGACCGGGGTGGAGGTGCCGATTGAGGCGCGTCGCGTTCTGGTGTTCAAACCGTCGCAAGTTCTCAAGGAGCGCGTCGACTCGGCTCTGTCCAAGGATTAGGGCAGCCCGCAGGCTGACGCGAAGGGCGCATGTCGGTCACCAAAAAGTCTGCAGACGCATTCCGGACCATCAGCGAAGCTGCTGAGGAACTGGAAATCCCGGCGCATGTCCTGCGTTTCTGGGAAAGCAAATTTGCCCAGATCAGTCCGCTCAAGCGTGCGGGCGGTCGTCGTTTCTATCGGCCCCAGGATTTGCAATTGCTGCGCGGTGTGAAACGCCTTCTCTACGAGGATGGCTACACGATCAAGGGCGCCCGCAAATACTTCAAGGATCACGGAGTCGCCGCGGTGATGGCGATGGGTGAGGGCGAGGCCGGCCAGCCCCGCGATGCGCTCGCCATTGATGCCGCAGACCGTGAGACACCGGCCGCGACCGCGCCGGCGCGTCCGCGGCCGGCCGACGGTTCCCAGCGTCAGCTCGATGATATTCTCGCGGATCTGGAGAATGCCCGGGCCAAGCTGAAAGCCGCACTGGAACCGTGATCGACAGACCGGTTCCGGATCGACCGCACAACGCGCTGACACGCCTGTTGCGGAGCCGGAAAGCTCACCCTATAAGCGACTTCCCCATCGGACGGGCCTGCCTGTCCAGCAAGTGAGTGTCGGAGCGTGGCGCAGCCCGGTTAGCGCACCGGTCTGGGGGACCGGGGGTCGCGAGTTCGAATCTCGCCGCTCCGACCATTTGCTTGCGAAGCGACTTACGCCGGCGCTCCCGCCAGAGCCGCTTTCATCACATCCTTCATCGCGATCGCCGGATCAGCCAGCCGGGCCGGGTCCGGCCGGGCGCGTTTTTCGATCATCAGCTTGGCGGCCATGAAGCTTTGCGGGTCGTTGATGCAGTCTGCGGCGATGAGAACGCCGTCGGCGAGATGGAAGAAGCTGCGCGGTGTCTCCGTATCGCCGGCGCGGGTAATGGTGGTGTCCTGGGCGCCGATCAGGCCGGCGGTCTGGAGCTTGAGGTCGAACTGGTCGGACCAGAACCACGGCACTTCCGGCTTCGGTGCAGGAGCAGCACAAATCGCGGCGGCGGCGCGCTTGGCCTGGTCCAGCGCATTGGGCACGCTCTCCAGGCGTAGTCGCGTGTCGGTCAGCCAGTTGTGCTGTTCGGCACAATCGCCGATGGCAAAGATGCTCGGATCACGGGTCCGGCACTGGTCGTCGACCAGGATACCATTTCCAGTGTCCAGTCCGCAGGCAGCCGCGAGCTCCTGGTTGGGCATGACGCCAATTCCAACGAGGACGCTGTCGCAGGCAATCTTCTCGCCCGTGTTCAACTCGACGCGGGTGACAGTCTTGCCCCGGGAAAACAGGCCCGCCTTGGGCTTCAGCGCTGCGACCTGCGCGTCAAGCCGGATGGATATACCGCGCGCCTCATGGGCCTGGCGGTAGAAATCCGAGACTTCAGGCACGGCGACGCGGGCCAGCAGGCGGTCCATGGCCTCGATAACGATGGGTGTCGCGCCGAGCTTTGATGCCACCGAGGCCGCTTCCAGTCCGATATAGCCGCCGCCGATAATGGCGATGCGCTTGCCGGGCTGGACGTCCGCTTTCAGCTTGTCGACATCGGCGATGGAGCGCAGATATCGCACGCCGTCGAGCTCGGCGCCGGGAACGGGCAGGGGGCGGACGCGGGATCCGGTGGCGATTACGAGATGGGTATAGGTGTCCTCACGCCCATTGGAGAAGACGACGAGCTTGCGGTCCGGATCGATCCGTTTGGCCCGGCTCGACAGGCGCAGTTCGACACCTTGTTCAGTCCAGGTTTCCGGCGGTTGCAGCCAGAGGCGGCTCCCATCGATCTCACCGGACAGATAGGTCTTGGACAGGGGCGGGCGCTGATAGGGTGGATGCGGTTCCTCGCCAACCAGGATGATACGTCCTTCAAACCCGCTGCGCCGCAGCGAGGCCGCGCATTGGCCGCCGGCCTGGCCAGCGCCGAGAATGATGACTGTTTCACTGGTCTTGGCCACGCCTGTCTCTCCCTGACACCTTCGCCGGTTGCGACATGATGGCGCGTCCGGTCCTGTCCTGCGAGCGCATTATCAGCATGACGCCCCGCCCGGATGAAGCCGGAGGCTTGCCTGTGGCTGTGGATGGGCTACCTAGCGCGACCGGGAGTTTGCATGTCGTATCATTCCAGCACCACCAGCCGCGCCGTCTCGCTCTGGCTACTCGTTGTCGCCGCCCTTGTCTGCCTGATGATCATCATCGGCGGCACGACGCGGCTGACCGACAGCGGATTGTCCATCACTGAATGGAAACCGATCTCCGGAGCCATCCCGCCACTGTCCCAGGAGGACTGGCAGCGCGAGTTCTCGCTGTATCAGCAGACGAACGAATTCCAGGTTCAGAACTCATCCATGACGCTCGAGGAATTCGAGTTCATCTTCTGGTGGGAATGGGGGCATCGTCAGCTGGGCCGACTGATCGGACTGGTCTTCTTCGTGCCCTTCGTCTTCTTCTGGCTGCGCGGTCATCTCAGCGCCCGACTCAAGCCGCGCCTTTTCGGGCTTTTCCTGCTCGGTGGCGCGCAAGGCGCGATCGGCTGGTGGATGGTCGCGAGTGGGCTGTCGGACCGGCTGGATGTCAGCCAGTATCGCCTGGCCACGCATCTGGGCATGGCGTTCGTGATCCTTGGAGCGTCGATCTGGCTGTCGCTGGAAGCGCGCTACGGGCCGCCACCGCTGCGCCGCGGGCGTCTGGCCGGTGTGACGGCCGGGCTTCTCGGTCTGGTCTTCCTGCAGATCATCCTCGGGGCTTTCGTGGCCGGTCTGGATGCCGGTCGTATCTACAACACCTGGCCGCTGATGAATGGTGATCTGATCCCCGAGGGTTATCTTGGCGGGATGAGTTTCTTCCCGGCGATCTTCGAGAGCCATGCCGCCGTTCAGATGCATCATCGCTGGATGGGCTATATCGTGGCGGTGTGTGTCTTTGCCCATGCCGCGCTGATCTGGCGCGAGCCACGGGTCTCGCTCAAACCCTTCATGGTGATCCTGCCGGCGCTCGTGATCGGCCAGATCGCGCTCGGCATTGCCGCGCTGCTGGCGGTCGTCCCGCTCTCATTGTCTCTGGCGCACCAGGGCGGCGCGATCCTGCTCTTCATTGCAGTGGTCTGTGCGGCCTGGACGGCACGCCGGGCGGTCTGATCAGGACTGTTTCGTCCTAGAGACCGGCCTTGCGTGCCCGTTGCCAGTAAACGGCGGCTATCAGGCTGACCACGACCGGGATCATGAGGCCATACTCATCCGCCCATAAGGGTGTCGAGGGGGTCTCGATCGTCAACGGCGTGTAGATTTTCTGGATGAAGATGTTGTGGGCACCGTGGAACATGATCGCGGGCCACACGGACCGGCTCTTGAAGGTGTAATAGGTCATGATGACGCTCATCGCGATGATCATCACGGTGAAGCACCCCAGCTGAAACAGGGTGTTCCCGCCGCCATAGGCGATGATGACCGGGTAGTGCCAGACGGCCCAGATGCCGCCGCTGATCAGGCATGTGGCATTGAATGAGAAGAGCTTGCGCAACTCCCACACAAAGAAGCCGCGCCAGCCGATTTCCTCGCCGGCAATCGTGCCCAGCGACTTGATGAACTGCACGACGGCCATCAAGACGACCATCAGGCCGATCACGGCAAAGGTCGGGGCTTCGGGCAGGCCAAGTGACTGGCCCCATTCGCTGATCGTTTCGGGATTGCCGACGCCACCGAGTCCGCTCAGCCAGATGATGCCATAGGCAATTGAGACATAAAGAAGGGGAATGAGGTATCCGGCCCAATTGGCGCCATGGCCTCCCCATCTCCAGGGCAGGTCCGCGATCTTCCGTCCGCGCAGCTTCAGCGTCAGGAAGGCCGCCATCGTCGGCATCACCATGAGCGTTCCGACATAGAGGGAGGTCGGTACCAGGGCGACGATGGCGTAATGGGCAATGGCGCTGAAGATGCCGAGAATGCCGAGGAAAGCCAGCAGGGTGATGATCGTTTTGCGTTTGTCGCCTTGTGCTGCCGTCATGATACGTGACCTTCCTTTACGGGCAGGGGTGTCAGGTGTACTTTATACATCGAATTGTACAATTGATTGTATAAAGGGCAAGCCGTGCGCGACAGCAACATCATGGATACCCACGTGCTGAGCCGGGCATTTGTGTCGAACAAACTGCTCAGACTGGTGGAAACACTGGCTGATCAGGGTCAGGTCCTGCTGGAGTCGGCGGCGATTGAGATCCCGCCACGGGCGATTTCAACGGTCCTGATGATCGGTGAAATTCCCGATGTAACGGCGGCGGATATCGCGACATCCCTTGATCAACCTCACCAGGTTGCGACCCAGCGGATTGCGGCCCTTATCAAACTCGGCCTTATCACCAAGCGCCCGCATCCAACGGATAGCCGAAGCAAGGTTTTGATCCTGACCGCACGGGGGCGGGAACAGTATCAAACGATGATGGTGATTCTGGAGAAAATTCGGGCGATGATGGATGCTCTCTTCGACGAGATCGGTTGTGACCTGGCCGGCAAGGCGGTCGAGGCCGTGGCGGCGCTCAAGGCGCGGCCCTTGATCGAGCGGGCCCGCGAATTGGGCGAAGGCGACGCAAAATGAGCCGCTTTCGCGGCTCATCAAGTCTCGATCAGAAAAAGCCGTGATCTACCCGGCTATTCGTTCGCGAAGACGGCCCGTGTCAGCACGTCCCGGGAGACGACTTTGAGGCGACCTGACTCGGCGTCAAAGACAGCCAGCAGGCCGTTGACATAGGCGGTGTAGCCGTAATTGGCGTCGGTAACCGCAAGGCCGGCCGGAGTGCCGACTCCGGGCGTGGACAGGCCATCGACAATGTCAATCGAGATGCCAGCCTCCAGCGATGCCGCATCAAAGGTCTCAACGGTATCGCCGCTGCCATTGGTGGCCAGCACGAGACGAGTCCCGTTGAACTCGCCGACCGTCAGATTGGCCGCCGGATAGGCCGCGTCGGCCAGGAGTGTGCCTTCATGGCTCAGGCGCGCGAGGCCACCGGCCGGGCTGGCCGTGTAGATGTCGCCGTCAAAGGTCGCGCACTGGCGAGCCGGGTCTGGCAGGGGGAAGTCGCGGATCCGCTCCACGTCCAGCAGATCATCGCCGGCATCGCGGATGCGCCAGATTTCCGCCCGCGCGCCTGTTCCCAGAATGACCAGCTCGACAAAGCCGGCGCCTTCGCGCAGGAGGCAAAGGCCCGAGACACCGTCAATCGGCTCGATCTCGCCCAGCGGCAGGTCCAGCACCTGGGCGCCATCACGAATGACCGCATAGCCGCGCACGGCGCTGGAATCGGTTGCGGCTCCAAAGATCAGCGGCAGGCTCTCGCCGCGCAGCTCGAAATTCGGCGCAGTGGCAAGACCGGTCAGGCGCTCGCCCGCATGGCGGGTCTTGAGGAGGCCGTCGAGGTCGAAGATGTCGATGCCGCCATTGCGCGGCGCCGAGAGCACAAAGCCAAGCGAGGGTGCTTGCGGGTCGGGCAGGAAACCGACCACGCTATTGCCGCCCTCGACCGCGGTGAAGGCAGCCGTCACGGTCATCTCGACCGGGCCGCCTTCCTCAAGCGGGTTGGTGCTGCTGTTCTCGGTCGTGTTCTCGGCGTCGGGACCACAGGCGCTCAGCGCCAGCAGGGACGCGCCTAGAGCGAAGGCCCGGGCCAGGGGCCGCGGACCGCGAAGGTGCGGCCGGGATAGCGTTGCACGTTGAAAAACAGAGTCGAACCGTCGGGACTGAAACATGGACCGCAAATCTCGCTTTTTTGACCTTCCGGCCCGGAGGCCGCATTGCGGGCAATCGTATACACCTCTCCTTGGGGCGTCACGCCGCGTATGTACTGGTCTTCAGGGCCGTCCTCGACCACGATGAGATCACCCCAGGGAGCGACGCAGAGATTGTCGCAGCGTTCCATAATTGCGGCGTCATGGCTCTGGTAGAAGAGCTGGAGCCGCCCCGGTGACGCGCCTTCACCATTTTCGCCCTCATTCGGGCTGGGCTGATAGCGCCAGATCTGGCCGAGACGGTCCGGACCGCCATCCGTACAGGCGAAATAGCACTCATTCTCGCCCCACCAGATCCCTTCGCCGCGCGTGAACTGGGCGGCACCGCGTGCGATGCCGCGAATGGCGAGGTCGGCCTCTGGCGCTTCGACATTGTCCAGGTCGACCCAGTCAACCTCGACCCATTCGCCCGGCTGGATCGTCTCACTGTCCCAGTTGCGGGTGTCGAAGCCGGGACGTCCGCGAACGGCGAGGCCCTGCAGGCGCCCGCCTTCGATCAGCTGGCCGGGGACGTTCGGCAGGAAGCGGTAGAAGAGGGCTCGGTCATACTCGTCCTCGGTCTCGTAGACGATGCTTGTGCGCGGATCGACGGCGACGGCCTCGTGGCGGAAACGACCCATTGCCTTGAGAGGGACGGGCTCGACCAGCCCTTCGGCCTCGGCGGGCACTTCGAAGATATAGCCGTGCTCGACGCCGGCCTGGGGCCCGGGATTGAGGTCGGTTTCCTCGCAGGTCAGCCAGCTGCCCCAGGGCGTTGGGCCGCCGGCGCAGTTATTGACCGTACCGACCAGCGACAGATACTCGTCCTCGACCGCCAGGGTTTCCGGGTCGAGGATGATATGGCTGGTGCCGCCGATATGCGGATTGCCGTTCTCATCCCAGTCATGGACCCGGGTGCGATCAATCCGCTCCAGCCCCGAATTGTCCGGCACGAAAGGCGATTTCTCGGCATCGCCCAAGCGGAGCTCGTGATTACGGACAAGAACCAGGCGGCCATCGGCCTTCTGGAAACAGGCCATGCCGTCAAGATCGCCCGGTACGACCAGCCCGTCACTCATGGGCTGTCCAGCCGAGGAGATCACATCATAGGAAAAGCCCCGCGGCAGATCGACGAGCGCGTCCGGATCGACTTGCAACGGACCGAATCCCTCGACCTCGTTGAAATAGCCCTGTTCAGCCGGATAGGGGCGCTGGCAGCCCGCGAGGGCGGCCAGACCGGAAAAGGCGAGTGTGGTTGCAGCGCTGTTGCGCAGGAAATGACGGCGGGACAGGGACATCGGTAACTCCGGGGCGGCGGGAACACCTTGTAATTACGCGAGATTCACGACGGAGACATGACGCTTCTGCAGTGTGTGGTAAAATGTAACCGTATTCCTAGGTGCATAAAATTACAGCTGAAATCCGTCACCTGCTTGACCAAGGTGAAAATGCCCTCTAAACGGCGCGCTCGAATTCAACCCGAGCCACGCTAGGCCTGAGGCAATATCAATATGAAAACCATCTCCGTTAAACCGGCGGATGTCGAAAAGAAGTGGATCGTGATCGATGCAGAGGGCGCCGTTGTCGGTCGTCTCGCTGCCTACGTCGCCACCCGCCTCCGCGGCAAGCACCGTCCGGACTACACCCCCCATGTCGACATGGGCGACAACATCATCATCGTGAATGCCGAGAAGGTCGTCTTCACCGGCACCAAACGTGATGACAAGCGCTACTATCACCACACCGGCCACCCTGGTGGCATCAAGGAAACCAGCCCGGCGAAACTGCTGGATGGTCGCTTCCCGGAACGTGTGGTCGAGAAAGCTGTTCAGCGCATGCTGCCGAAAGACAGCCCGCTGGCCCGTCAGCAATTCTCGAACCTGCGCGTCTATGCCGGTCCCGATCACAAGCACGAGGCCCAACAGCCGGAAGTGGTCGATTTCAAGTCCATGAACTCCAAGAATACGCGAGGCTGATATGTCAGAAGAAGCCCGCTCGCTCGAAGACCTCAAAGACGTCATCAAGGAAGCCGATGCCGGCGCCGTGGTGGCTGACGAGTCCGTTCCGGCTGAGCCCAAAATCGATGAGCACGGCCGTTCCTATGCCACTGGCAAGCGCAAGAACGCGGTCGCCCGCGTCTGGATCAAGCGCGGCAATGGCAAGATCACGGTCAATGGTCGTGACCAGGAACAGTATTTTGCCCGCCCGGTCCTGCGCATGCTGCTCCAGCAGCCGCTGCAGGCGGCCGAGCGTGTCGACGAGTTCGACATTGTCGCCACCGTCGTCGGTGGTGGCCTGTCCGGCCAGGCCGGTGCTGTGCGTCACGGCATCTCCAAGGCTCTCCAGCTGTTCGAACCGGGCCTGCGCCCGGTCCTGAAAGCCGGTGGCTTCCTGACCCGCGACAGCCGCGTCGTCGAGCGTAAGAAGTACGGCAAGGCCAAGGCCCGCCGCTCCTTCCAGTTCTCCAAGCGCTAAGCTTTACAGAACACGCGAGAAACAAGACGGGCGGTGCCACTGGCACCGCCCGTTTTTTTGTTTCGGGTCAGTTGCGTGCGCGTGGCCGATCCCGCGCCTGCTCGGCCAGGCCGTTGGCAATATGGTCAAAGACCACGCGGATGCGGCGGCTGGTGTTCAGTTCGCGGTGGGTGACCAGCCAAGTCTGGATCGGAATCGGGGCCAGCTCAGGCCACACCTCTTCGAGAATGGAGTGCTGGTCGATCCAGTCGCGCGTCATCGGTGTGACCCCGAGGCCCTGCATGGCCAGGGCGTGATGGACCGTGGAACTGCCGCTGCTGATCTTGAAATTCTCCGGCGTCAGGCTGAGTCCAATCGCATTGAGGTGCTCGATCACGCGTTCATTCTGTTCAAAACCGATGAAATCGAGACGGTTGACCTCGTCCAGGCAGGTCGGGCGTCCGACCCGGTCGAGATAGTCCGGGTGGGCGTAGAGGTGCCCGGTTGTCTCGCCGACCAGACGGGCGATGAGGTCGGGCTGCTCCGGGCGGGCATGCCGGATGGCGACGTCGGCCTCGCGTTTCTGCAGATCCTGCAGCTCGTTTGACGCGATGATCTCGAGGCGGATGCCCGGCGCCTCCTCGCGGATCCGCTTGATGATGGGCGGGAGATAGAAAGACGCCATGATATTGGTCGCTGTCACGGTCACCCGCCCTTCGACGGCGCTGGATTGACCCGAGGCGGTCAGCGAAATTCGTTGCGCGGCCTCGCCCATCGACCGGACATGCTCGACCAGTTCCAGCGCGGCGCCTGTCGGAACCGTGGCGCGGCGGTTGCGTTCGAACAGGGTGATGCCGAGATCGGCCTCAAGCGCGGCAATTTGGCGGCTGAGGGTTGGCTGGGTCTGGCCCAGCGCACGTGCGGCGGCTGAGAAAGACCCTTCCTCGATCGTCGCGAGGAGGGCGCGGATCTGGTTCCAGTCGAAGGAGACGGCGTTCCAATTCATGCAAATGCGTATATCAGATGTCCGTGTGGCGGCAATTTATATTCGCTCAGCGTATGTCAAAACCGGTGATCAGGGTGTTCGCACGAGGCGATTGCACAGTGGAGATGAATGTCATGACGCATGCACAACGCTGGTGGGACAAGATCGCCGAGAAATACTCGAACGACCCGATTGCGGATGTCGAGTCGTGGGAGTTCAAGCTGTCGAAGATCCGTGAGCATCTGGGCCCGGAAACACGCCTGCTGGAATTCGGTTGTGGCACAGGCGGTACGGCGCGTCGGCTTGCAGACGCGGCCGGCACCATTCTTGCGACGGATATCTCCGGCGAGATGCTGATGATTGCCGCGGCACGCGGTGCCGAGGCCGGGATCGAAAACATCACCTATGAGCGGGTCGACTTCGCCGATCTCGAGGCGCCGGAGGGCAGTTTCGATGTCGTGCTCGGCATGAGCATCCTGCATTTGCTGGATGATCGTCATGCCGCGATGGACAAGGCGATGACGCTGCTTCGCCCCGGCGGGCTCTTCATCACCAGCACGGCCTGTCTGCTGAACGGCTATTGGTTCATGGTGCCGATCCTGCCGATCGGACAAATCTTCGGTGCTTTCCCGCCGGTCAAGGCCTTTGGTGCCAAGCGGCTCAAGCAAGAGATGGTCGAAGCCGGGTTCGAAATCACCTATGACTGGCGGCCCAAACCCGGCGCGGCGCTGTTCGTCATCGCCCGCAAACCGGGCTGAGCGACCGTCGACCTGAAAGTGATTGCATGACCGACACCCAGACCGCGCGCGATGCGGCCGCGGACGAAGCGCGCGGCTCCGGCTTTGCCGCCGAGCTTGAGCGGGATCAGGCGCATCGCGAGAAGGCCAAATCGGTGCAGCCACTGCGTCGTTTAATGCCCTATATCCTGCGCTATCCGGGGCTGTTGGCGGCCTTCTCGGTGTTTCTCTTCCTGGCCTCCGGCCTGACACTGCTCCTGCCAGCGGCCTTCCGGTTGGTGGTCGATTGCGGCTTCGCGGGGGCGAGCCAGTCCGCGGCCTGCGCCAGCCCGGGGGACACATCGGGACTGGGGATTTATTTCCTCGCCGGAATGGGCGTGGCGGTTCTGCTGGGGCTGGCCAGTGCCTTTCGATTCTACTTCATCAGCCGGCTCGGTGAGCGTGTGGTCGCCGATCTGCGCCAGGATGTGTTTGCGCATCTGCTCTCGCTGGATGCCCGCTTTTACGCGGGAACCCGAACGGGCGAGGTGCTTTCGCGCCTGACCACGGATACGACCCTGATCCAGACCGTGGTCGGTTCGTCGATTTCGGTGGCCTTGCGGACTGTGGCAACGACGACCGGCGCGTTGATCCTGATGGTGGTGGTGAGCTGGCAGTTGGCCCTGCTCGTTCTGGCGCTCGGCCCGCTGATGGTGGGACCGATCATGCTGTTCGGGCGCCGGATCCAGCGCCTCTCGCGGGTCAGTCAGGATAATCTGGCCGATGCCTCGGCGCGGGCCGGGGAGACCCTGCAGGCGATCGAGACGGTCCAGGCCTTCACCCGTGAGCGCGAGGAAGCCAGCCGCTTCTCCAAGGCGGTGGAGATGACTTTCGTCTCCGCCATGCGGCGGATCAGCGTGCGGTCTGTCATGACCGCGCTCATCTTCTCGGTGATCCTGACCGGCCTGATCGCGGTCCTGTGGTTTGGCGCCGTCCAGGTCCAGGCCGGCGCGATCACGCCCGGCGCGATGACGCAATTCGTCATGTATGCCTTTGTCGCCGTCAGCGGCGTGGGGATGCTCACCGAGACCTATACCGAAATGATGCGGGCCGCCGGAGCCACGGAGCGCCTGATGGAATTGCTGGGCGCGCAAGCATCACTGCCGATCGCCGCGCCCGTCGCGGTGCTGGCGGAACCTGTACAGGGGGCGATCGGCTTTGAAGCGGTGAGTTTCGCCTATCCCGGCCGCGAGGCAGAGCCGGCGCTTCGCGGCGTCAGTTTCGACGCCCAGCCGGGTGAAACGGTCGCGATTGTCGGTCCGTCCGGGGCCGGCAAGACAACCCTGTTCCAGCTCCTCCTGCGCCTGCATGACCCGCTCAGCGGTCGGATCAGCCTGGATGGCACCGATATCCGCCAGCTCGATCCGCAGGCCTTGCGCGCGAAACTGGCCATCGTGCAGCAAAATGCGCCGCTCTTCTCCGGGAGCGTGGCTGACAATATCCGCTTCGGGCGACCCGATGCGAGCGTTGCGGACGTCGAGGCCGCGGCCCGCGCGGCCAATGCTGACGCCTTCATCCAGGTCTTGCCCGACGGCTATGACACCGCACTGGGGGAACGGGCGGCCAGCCTGTCCGGCGGACAGCGCCAGCGTCTCGCGATTGCGCGTGCCATCCTGCGCGATGCGCCGGTTCTCCTGTTGGATGAGGCGACAAGTGCGTTGGATTCCGAGAGTGAGCAATTGATCCAGTCGGCCGTGGAGACCCTGTCCGAGGGGCGCACGACGCTGGTGATCGCCCACCGGCTCGCGACCGTCCGCTCGGCGGACCGGATCATTGTGCTGGAGAACGGGCAAGTGGTCGACACGGGGCGCCATGACGCCCTGCTGCGGCGCGGCGGCCTTTATGCCCGCTATGTCGAGCTGCAATTCGGCCAGTCCGACTCCTAACCGGCAGGTTCCGGCTTCTCCGATTTTGCCTTGGTAGCGTCGCTTCGAACCAGTACATTGCGCCCCGGAGCCTTGCGGATCGGCTTGAGCTTGCCGTCGCCGGGTGTGCGGGCCGGGACGTCCTCACCGGATCGCTCGAGCAGCCAGTCGCGCCAATCGCCCCACCAGGAGCCGGGATGCTCCGTCGCACCCTCGATCCACGCTTCAACAGTCTCGGGCAGGGCGTCATTGGTCCAGTGCTGGTATTTTTTCGCGTCCGGGTGATTGATAACGCCGGCAATATGGCCGGACCCGGCCATCATGAAGCGGGCCGGGCCGCCAAACAGACGGGCGGCGCGATAGACCGACGGGTAGGGCGCGATATGGTCCTCGCGTGAGGCCTGAATATAGACAGGTGTTTTCACGGCGCCGAGATCCAGCTTGTGGCCCCCGAGCTCAAGCTCGCCCTTCGCCAGCCGATTATTCTTGTAGAAATTGTCGAGATACCAGAGGTGCAATGCCTTGGGCATGCGGGTCTGGTCGGCATTCCAGTACAGAAGGTCAAAGGCTTGGGGCTGGCGCCCGAGCAGGTAGTTATTGACCACGAAGGACCAGACCAGATCGTTCGAGCGCAGCAGATTGAACGTGTCGGCCATGGAGCGCCCGTCCAGGACACCGCCCTGGCTGTCCATGATGCGCTCGATTTCCTTCAGCCAGATATCATCGATGAAGATGAGCAGGTCGCCGGCCTTTTCGAAGTCGGACTGGGCGGCGAAGAAGGTTGCCGAGGCGATGCGGTCGGACTGACCTTCGGCTTCCAGCCAGGCCATGGAGGAGGAAAGCAGGGTACCGGCCACGCAATAGCCGACCGCATTGACCGACGTCTCACCCGTTGCGGCTTCGATCGCATGCAGGGCCGCGAAAAGCCCTTCATGCATGTAATCCTCAAAGGTCTTGTTCTTGAGTTCTGTGCCCGGATTGACCCAAGAGATGAGAAATACGGTGAAGCCCTGGTCGACCAGCCATCGGATCATGGAATTCTTTTCGCGCAGGTCCATGATGTAGAACTTGTTGATCCAGGGCGGTGCAATCAGGAGCGGGCGCGCCTTCACGGTCTCCGTGGTCGGGGCGTACTGGATCAACTCCATCAACTCGTTCTCGAAGATGACCTCACCCGGCGTCGTGGCCATGTCCTGGCCGACCTTAAAACCTTCCATGTCGGTCTGCTTGAGCGCCAGGCGGCCATCGCCGGAGGCGAGATCATCGAGGAGGTTTTGCAGGCCCTTGGTCAGGTTCTCGCCCTGACTTTGCATGGTTTCGCGCAGCACGTCCGGATTGGTCAGGGCAAAATTGGTCGGCGACAGTGCATCGGTCATTTGTTTGGTCAGGAATTCGACCTTGCGCTTGGTGCGTTCATCAATCCCGTCGACACTGCCGACCAGCCCCATCAGGAAATGCTGATTGAGCAGGTAGGACTGTTTGATGGCATCAAAGACCGGGTTTTCCGACCAGTCGGTCGAGCGCCACCGCTTGTCACCGGGTTCCGGGCTGATTGCCGGCGTGGTGGGTGTGTCACTGGCCATCATCCGTTTGGTCGTGTTCGACCAAAGGTCGATATAGCCCTTCATGAGATCGGCCTGGGCCCGCATCATGAGGTCGGGCTGTTCGACGATCTTCGCCCAAACTTCCTGGAATTCCGGGGCTGAATGGAACGGATCGGCATTCGGCAGGACCGGATCGCCTTCAATTGCCTTGCGCATGACATCGGACATCAGATGCTGCGACTTCAATGAGGCCTGCATCAAGTTGCGCGACACATTATCGAGCGTCTCGAGCTCCTTCTCGGTGAACGCGGCCCAGCTGGACTTGCCTGGCTGGTCGTCCGTTGTGGCGGGGCCGTGGCTTTTGCCTGTTCCTGACGTGTCGCTCATGGCAATCCCTTGTGATCAACGGGTGACTCAGACCCTTATCAGCGTATAGAAAGCGCGACGCGCGTCCAGCGCGGGGAGAGCTCATGAAACATGTCCTGTTCGCCTTGTCGGTGACACTTGGTATCGGCGGCTGTGCCGTGGTCGACATGCCAGGGTCGGATGATGCCAATCCGGCCTGGGTTGAGGAGCGCCTTGCCCGAGCCGGGGATAGACGGGAGGCTCCCGCGGTGGTACCGGTAACATCGCTTCCGGCGAGGGAAGCCAGGGCCATGGATGCTGCGACGCAACGTCTGCTCGCTGAACGCGCCGAGATGCAGGCCGAGGCGGAACGGCGCGAGGAAAGGAACCGGCGCGCCGACGCCGGTGAGTTTGTGGATGACGGGCAGGCCAGAACCCAGCCTCCCCAACAATAGTATTGGCAAAATGCCGCCCGTTCCGAGATCGGACGGGCTGATGAGGAAGACGAAATGAGCGACACGCAAGCCCTGACCAATCTGGCCTTTCAGGCCGTCCGTGCGGCTGAGCACGCAGCGGTGGCCGCCTATGACTGGATTGGTCGCGGTGAAAAGGAATTGGCGGACCAGGCGGCGGTGGACGCTTTGCGGACTGGCCTCAATGCCATGCCGATGAAGGGCCGGATCGTGATTGGCGAAGGTGAGCGCGACGAAGCGCCGATGCTTTTCATCGGCGAGGAAGTCGGCACCGGCGAAGGGCCCGAAATCGACATTGCGCTCGATCCGCTTGAAGGCACGACGCTGACCGCCAAGGGCCAACCCAATGCACTGGTTCTGGTTTCCTTCGCGCTGCGCGGTGGCCTGCTGCATGCGCCTGACACCTATATGGACAAGATCGCGGTGGGCCCCGGCCTGCCGACCGGCGTCATCGATCTCGACGCGACGCCGGCAGACAATGTCCTCAATCTGGCCAAAGCCAAGGGGGTCGATCCCTCGCAGATCACGGTCTGCATACTCGACCGGGAGCGTCACAAGCCGATCATGGATGGTGTGAAGTCAGTGGGTGGCCGCATTCGTCTCATTCCCGATGGCGATGTCGCGGGCGGCATGGGCACGGCGGGTCTTGGCGCCGGTGTTGATATGTATATCGGCCAGGGTGGTGCGCCTGAAGGTGTTCTGCTCGCCTCGGCCCTGCGCTGTATCGGTGGCCAGATGCAGGCTCGCCTGGTCTTCCGTAATGATGATGAGCGTGCGCGCGCCGCCCGCACGGGGGTGACCGACCTGGATCGCAAATATGACGTCGCCGAGCTGGCCGCCAGCCATTGCCTCTTCGTTGCCGCCGGCGTCACCGATGGTGATCTGGTCGATGGTGTCCGAAAGGACGGCAATCTCGTTCACACGCATACGCTTTTGCTCGACTCAGCCGATCATTCGGTCCGCCGTATCCGGTCAGCCCGACCGGCGGCCTGATCGACGGTGTGATGCTCGACGACAATCCGACACAAACAGGCGGCTCATCTCCACTCCTGGGGGTGAGCCGTTCGCTGTCCGGCAAGCGCTGGCGCCTGCGTGAGGCAGATGAGGCCGAGATTGTCACCATTGCTCGCCAGCAGGGCGTGCCTGACGCGCTGGCTCGCGTCATGGTGGCCCGGGGGGTCACCGCTGATACCGCGGCCAGCTATCTCACGCCGCGCCTGCGCGACAGTTTCCCGGATCCGGCGGATTTTGCCGACATGGACAAGGCGGCCCGTCTGGTCTGGGACGCGATCGAGGCCGAGCGCCCCATGGCGGTCTTTGCCGATTATGATGTCGACGGCGCGACCTCGGCGGCGCAGCTCATCCGCTATTTCCGGCATTTCAACCGTGTCGCCGACATCTATGTCCCGGATCGGGTGGAGGAGGGGTATGGTCCATCGGGTGCGGCCTTCGACACGCTGAAGGCCCGGGGTGCGGAACTGGTCATTACCGTCGATTGCGGCGCGGCGGCCCATGCGGCGCTGGAGCACGCCGCGACCATCGATCTCGATGTCATCGTCATTGATCACCATTTGATGGATGCGGCGATGCCGCCCGCTGCCGCTCTGGTCAATCCCAATCGTGCGGACGACAATTCGGGTTGCGGCCATCTCGCCGCCGCTGGCGTGACTTTTATCTTCCTGGCTGCGCTCAATCGCGAGGGCCGCCGACGAGGCGCGATCACGCCGGAAAATGAGCCCAACCTGCTCGACTGGATCGATCTGGCGGCCCTTGGAACGATTTGCGACGTCGTGCCGCTGACCGGCATCAATCGCGCGATCACCGCCCAGGGTCTCAAGGCGATGACCAGCTGGCGCAATCTCGGTCTGCGTAGCCTGGCCGAGAAATCGGGCGTGGAAGGTGAGGCGACAACCTATCATGCCGGCTTCCTGATCGGGCCGCGCATCAATGCCGGTGGCCGGGTCGGCAAGTCCGATCTCGGGGCGACGCTTCTGACCACGGAAGACCAGGCCGTGGCGATCCGCATTGCCGATCAGCTCGACCGCCTCAATGCCGAACGTCGCGCTATCGAGGCGGAGGTATTGGACGCCGCGTCGGCCCAGCTGGAGCGCCAAGCGTCGGATCGCGCCATTCTCATCGCGGCCGGCGAGGGCTGGCATCCCGGCGTGATTGGTGTTGTGGCCGGCCGCCTCAAGGAACGCTTTGACAAGCCGGTCATCGTGATCGGGATTGACCGCGAGGCCACCCCGCCGATTGGTAAGGGGTCGGGACGGTCTGTTCCGGGCGTCAATCTGGGCGGCGCCATTGCGGCCGCCCGCGAAGCCGGGCTGCTGATCTCCGGCGGCGGCCACGCGATGGCCGGTGGTCTGAGCGTCGATCCGGACCGCATCACCGAGCTGGTGGCCGATCTCGACGCGCGCCTCGCGCCGGAACTGGCCGCTGCAGCCGATGCCATGGCCCTGCGCGCCGATGGCGTGTTGTCAGCCTCTGGACTCACGCTCGACTTGGCGCGCATGCTGGAAAGGGCCGGTCCCTATGGTCAGGGGAATGCAGAGCCGCGCTTCGTGCTGCCGCGGATGCGGGTCAGCTTCGCCAAGCGGGTGGGCACAGATCATGTGCGTTTCACGCTCACCGATATCGACAGCCGTCGGGTTGACGGCATCTGCTTTCGCTGCGCGGAAACCTCGATTGGTGAGGCCCTGCTGGCGGCGGGCCCGGACTTGCTCCACGCTTTCGGACGGCTTAAACTGGACAGCTGGCAGGGGCGGGAACGGGTGCAGCTCCACCTGGAAGACCTCGCAACTGCAGCGGAATGATTTTTTGCAGAAATCCCGCTTGCAAGGATGCTCAGGCTTTTCTATACGACGGCCCTCACATCGCTGCGGTCCCTTCGTCTATCGGTTAGGACGCCAGGTTTTCAACCTGGAAAGAGGGGTTCGATTCCCCTAGGGACTGCCACGATGTCTTCCCCACACAGATGATTTTCCATCAGTGTCGGCCCTTATCAGGTCCGGCTTGGGGTGGACGGGTTTGCCTCTGCGCGGGGCGCGGGCTATAGGCCCACTCCGGTTATCGAGTGGAGAAAGCGGGCATGGCCCATCTGTCGACCAAATCCTATGGCAATGAGCGCGGCCTTTCCTGTTGCTCGCGGCAATGGGCCGCCGACAGTCATTGCGCGCTCCTGCACGGCTATTCGTTCGGCTTCAACTTCGTTTTTGCGGCAGAACAGCTCGACAAGCGCGGCTGGGTTCTCGATTTCGGCAAGGGGGGCTTCGGTCCCATAAAGGACTGGCTGCACGACATGTTTGACCACTCGCTACTGGTCGCGGTCGACGATCCGGAGCGGCCGACGCTGGAGGCGCTCGGCGAGCGTGGATTGGCCAAGGTCCGGATTGTCGAAGGGACGAGCTGCGAGCGGATGGCCGAGATGGCGTTTCACAAGGCGTCGGAAATCGTCGCTGCGGCGACGGGTGGGCGTTGTTGGGTCGAGTCGGTGGAATGCTCCGAACATGCGTCCAATTCCGCGATTTATCGGTCGGCCGCCGCTGTGGACCGACTCGCCAGTTCCGAGCGGCTTGCGGCCTCCGTGCTGAAAGATTGATGTCGGCCTGATTCGGGTTCGGCTCATACGCAGCGACTCCTTTCGGGGTGTGTCTTTGATGCATCTGCCCGTGATTTCACGGAAACAGACGCATCGGGAATTCGCCTGAAACGAGAAAAATGCACATTACCGATCTGTCATTCGAACCGCATCAAGTTGCGTCGCAAAATCGGCGAAACTACTACATGTGGTGGTTTCTGGGGTGCGAATAGCTCTCACTGTCAATATTTAGGCGGCGCGTTTCTTATATTCTTCGCGAATTCATCTTCTCTTCATATATCAATTTGTGTAACAATCTTTCGCTCAAGGGTTGTTTAAGCGAGTGATGTTATGGTTTTGGCTCACGAAGTCTTTGAAGATACGGAGATGCTTGAGCTCGAAGGCCGGGTAAAGTGGTACGATCCGGCTCGGGGCTACGGGTTTATCGATGCGAGTGACGGTCAGGGGGATATCCTCCTGCATGCGAGTTGCCTGAGGCGTTTCGGTCAGGGGCCTGCGCTTCCCAACGCGAAAGTGCTGTGCAAAGCCGTCCAGGGCGACAAGGGCCGCCAGGCGGTCGAGCTGGTCGAGATGACCGGCGGTGACAGCGGCGCTGAGACGCGGCCACGTCGTTTCCATCCCTATACGGTCTCAAATGCGCCATTCTGTGATGCGGTTGTGAAGTGGTTTGATGCTCTGCGCGGATACGGTTTTGTGACCTGCGATGAAGTTGAAGGTGACGTTTTTCTGCACGCGGCAACCTTGCGGCGCGCCGGACTGGATGACATCCAGCCGGGCGATCGGTTGGAAATTCGGTGCGTTGAGGGCCCAAAGGGCGCCCTTGCAGCAGAAATCAAGGCGGACGGCGCGTCCTGATCCGAAAGGATGAGGCGGCCGCCGCCTGGCCGGTGAGGCGGCTTGCGTTTGCCCGTTGCACGGGCACGGGTGCGCCGCTAGCTTGCGCTCATGCGAAACCTACTCCTTTCCAGCCTTCTGGCTCTTGGTCTGGCCGGGGCCGTCTCGGCCCAGACCGCGGCCCCTGAACCTGCTCTTGATCCGACAGCACAAGAGGCGCCGATTTCGTTCGGTGGGCCGGATCCGGTCCGGATCGAGACGGCGAGTGGTGACACCCATGTCATCATGGCCGAACTCGCCACGACGCTTGAGCAGAAGCAACGCGGTATGATGTGGCGTGAGGCGGTCGCGCCCGGCACTGGCATGCTGTTCCAGTACGCGCCGCCCGAATCGGCCGCCATGTGGATGCGCAACACGCTCGTGGACCTCGATATCATCTTCATCGCGCCTGACGGCGAGATCGTCAAAATCATTGCCTTCGCCCAGGCCGAGTCGCTACGCAGCCTGCCGGCCGAGGCCCTTGTGGCCGGCGTGCTTGAACTCGGCGCCGGACAGGCGATCGAGTTGGGACTACGCCCTGGTGATAGCGTCCATCACGCCATTTTCGGCAATGATAGCGAGCCGGACATGCCGGCCGACGCGGGCGTCGCTGCAGAGGAAAGCCCGACCGAGGCGCAGTAGGCTTGCCTTAAGCCGGACTCGCTTACATAAGGACACTCAGTCGGGGCGTGGCGCAGTCTGGTAGCGCATTCGCTTTGGGAGCGAAGGGTCGCAAGTTCGAATCTTGCCGCCCCGACCATTTGCCGGGCCTTCGCAGGGTCCCGCCCGGCAGTGTCGTGATTTGATTGGGAGAGGCGCATGTTCGCAAAGATCTATCGTCCCGCACGCAATGCGATGCAATCCGGTCGCGGCAAGACCAAGAGATGGGTGCTCGAATTTTCGCCTGAAATGGCCAAGCGCCCCGATCCGCTGATGGGCTGGACCTCCAGCTCCGATATGCGCGGACAGATCAAGCTCACCTTTGACAACCAGGAAGACGCGGTGGCCTATGCCAAGCGCCAGGGCATTCCCTTCCAGGTCGTCGAACCGCACGAGCCGAAGCGCTATGCGAAATCCTATGCCGACAATTTTGCGGCTGATCGCAAACAGCCCTGGTCGCACTAGGCGCGATCCCTCACAGTTTCAGCTTCCGTAGCTCAACCGGATAGAGCGCCCGCCTTCTAAGCGGATGGTTGCAGGTTCGAGTCCTGCCGGAAGCGCCAGCTTTCTGATCTCACGGCAATTCGCTGCTCGAACGCCTCCGAAGGGGCGGCGCATGAGCGCCGACGCGCCGTCGCGCTTGCGGCCCTGTGGGGCCGGGGGATCGTTCAACTTGCGGTGCCGACTGCCGCAAATCCCCGCTCGAGATCACGGATCAAATCTTCCGGTGCTTCCAGGCCGACCGAGAGACGAATAAGCGCGCCCTCATGCTTGTGATCGGTCTTGGTGCGCTTCAATTGCGGGTCGCAATGAATGGCGAGGCTCTCAAAGCCGCCCCAGGAAAAGCCCATCCCGAAGACGTCGAGCGCGTCGAGGAAGCGCTCGGAGGTCGGGACGTCCCAACCCGGAACCTCGAAGGCGAAGAGCCCGCAGGCACCCGTGAAGTCGCGCTTGAAGATCGCATGATCCGGGTGGTCCGGCCGGGCCGGGTGGCGAATGGCGCCGACTTCGGACCGCGTGGCGAGCCAGTCGGCGATGGCCAGGCTGCTGGCGGCGCTGCGTTCCATCCGGACAGACATTGACCGCAAGCCACGCAGGGCAAGATAGGCGTCGTCTGGTCCAGTGTGAAAGCCGAAGGCGCGCTCGGTCGTCTGCAGGCGCTGGAACAGCGCCTCGTCGCGCGCCACGACAGCGCCCATGAGCAAATCGGAATGCCCACCGACATATTTGGTCAGGGCCTGGGCGGCATAGTCGACCCCCAGCTGAAGCGGCTTGAAGGTCAGGCCGGCACTCCAGGTGTCGTCGATGATGGTGATGACCCGCTTTTCGCGCGCGACCTTTGCAATCGCGGGGACGTCCTGCATTTCCATGGTCAGGGAGCCGGGGCTTTCCAGCAGGATGGCCTGGGTCTTGTCGGTGATCAGGTCGCCGATTTCCGCCCCCATACGGGGGGCGAAAAAGCGCGTCGAGACACCGAAGCGCGCCAATTGTGTCAGCAGGAAGTTGCGGACCGGTCCGTAAATGCAATCCGCCGCCAGGACTTCCCCTCCGGCTTCGGTCGCTGCGAGGATGGACAGTGTATTGGCCATCAGGCCGGACGAGGTGAGGGCGCAGCCCGCTCCGCCCTGCAGCTCGCTGAGGGCCGTCCGCAAGGCGTCATGCGTTTCCAGGCCGACCCGGCCATAATGCTTGCGTCCTGGCGGAAAATCGTAGAGAGCGGCGGCGGACGGCGCCAGCATGGTCGATCCGCGCGCGACGGATGGATTGACCTGTCCACGATCATCATGCGGTCGACCCAGACGGGTGAGGCGGGTTTCGTCTTTCATGGCGCGGCGCGTCCTGTTTCTATTTCCGTATCGGGACGACTGCCCCATTCGCTCCAGGAACCGTCATAGACCGCGGAGTCGTATCCCAGACAATCCAGTGCCAGCGACAGAATGCAAGCCGTGACCCCAGAGCCGCAGGTGGTGATCACCGGCCGCTCCAGGTCGATCCCGGCCTGCGCAAAAAGGGTTTCGTCGATCCGTAGCCTGCCCTCGGATGTCAGCAAGGCAGTGAAGGGAAGATTGCGAGCTCCCGGCATATGGCCGGCGCGCATGTCCTCGCGGGGCTCGGGGACGCGGGCGGTGAAACGGGCCTTCCCACGCGCATCCAGAATCTGGGTCTGACCGGTGCGGATTGCCGCGGTCACGGTCTCCCGATCGGCGACCCAGGCCGGATTGAGAACGGCCTGAAAATCGCCATCTGACCAATGCGTTGCCGGCTGGTCTTCAACCCGACCGGAAGCCGCAATCCAGGCCGGCAGGCCGCCATCGAGCACAGCGACCGTATGGAGCCCCATGGCCCTGAACATCCACCAGACCCGCGCAGCGCTGAACAGGCCGAAACGGTCATAGACGATCAGGTGACTGTCGACATTGATCCCGAGTTCGCGCGCGTGCCGGGCGAATTCAGGCGCGGACGGCAACATGTGCGGCAGCGCATTGGCGGTATCCTTGACGGTATCGATATCGAAGCATCGTGCGCCCGGGATAAAGCCCTCAGCGCCACCCTTCGGCCCGGCCGGAAAGGTCCAGCTGGCATCCAGAAAGACGGTGCCCGGATCGGACAGGCGCGAAATTGCCACGCTGGCGCAGATCAGCCCCTTGGACATCAAGCCAGCCAGGCCGGCACGGGCAGGCCTTTTCCGCGCAGAAAATCGGGATTGTAGAGTTTGGACTGATAGCGGGCGCCGTGGTCACAAAGGATGGTCACGATCGTATGACCAGGCCCCAGATCACGGGCCATATGCATCGCGCCGGCGATATTGATGCCGGATGATCCGCCCAGGCACAGGCCCTCTTTCTGCGTCAGATCAAAAATGAGCGGCAGGGCTTCGTCATCGCTGATGCGATAGGCGAGGTCGACCTGGATGCCTTCGAGATTCGCGGTCACCCGGCTTTGACCGATGCCCTCGGTGATCGAAGTGCCTTCGGCTTTCAGCTCGCCATCCTTGAAGAAGCCGTAAAGCGCCGCGCCACCCGGGTCGGCAATGCCGATCTGGATATTGTCACGTTTGGCCTTGAGGCCCTGTGAGACGCCACCAAGCGTACCGCCGGATCCGACCGCGCAGATAAAGCCATCCAGCTTGCCATCGGTCTGCTCCCAGATTTCCTGCGCCGTCGTGGCCGCATGAAAGTCGCGATTTGCGGTGTTGTCGAACTGGTTGGCCCAGATCGCGCCATGGGGTTCGCTTTCCTTCAGCTCTGCCGCCAGCGTTCCGGAATAGCGCGCATAGTGATTGGGATTGGCGTAGGGCACGGCGTCCACCTCGATCAGCTCGGCGCCGAGCAGACGGATAGCGTCCTTCTTTTCCTGCGACTGGGTGCGTGGAAAGACGATGACGACGCGATAACCCAGGGCGCCGCCGACGAGGGCGAGGCCAATGCCGGTATTCCCGGCCGTGCCCTCGACAATCGTGCCGCCGGGCCTCAGTGAACCGCTGGCTTCTGCTGCGCGAATGATACCCAGCGCTGCCCGGTCCTTGATGGAACCGCCGGGATTGAGGAATTCCGCTTTGCCAAGGATTTCGCATCCCGTGGCTTCTGAGGCGGCGTTCAATCGAACCAGCGGTGTGTGTCCAATCAAGTCAATAACGCTGCGGGCAGGTTGCACGGGCAAGTCTCCTAGGTTGGGCCGACCGGTGTCAGTTGGTGTCGCGGATGGAAAAGAAAATGGCAAGGCCTGCAATCCGGATCGCGGTGGTGCACGTAGGTCAAGCATGACCCGCTATATCCAGATGTTTCAGACGACGCTTCTTGCCCTTGCCGCGCTCGGTATTGCCGCGGTGCCCGCCTCGGCGGAATTGCCGGAGGATGTCACTTTTGATGTCTTCCGCAATGGCTCGCCCTTTGGCGAACACCGGGTTGAGTTCTCGGAGCGCGCCGATGGCCGCATGGAAGTGGAGATCGAGATTGGCCTGCGTGTCGGCTTCGGTCCGGTGACTGTTTTCCGATACGAACACGAGTCCAAAGAGGTCTGGGAGGACGGTGAGCTTGTCTCGCTTGCGGCGATGACCCTGAAGGACGGTGACCGCACCCGCTACGCGCTAGAGCGTGACGACGAAGGCCGGCTTGTCTCCGACGCCGGGCGTGTCGGTGATCTTGTTCCATCCAGTCACTGGTCGGGGTATGCGGCTGGGCTCCCGGCCGTGCTGAATACCGAGACGGGTGAGCCCATGGCCGTCACGATTGAGGATATGGGCATGGACCGTATCGAGACGGTGAGCGGCATGATTGACGCGCGTCGGTTCCGCATGACCGGCACCGTGACTGTGGACCTCTGGTATGATGCAGGCGGCCGCTGGGTCGGATGCGCCTTTTCGATCCGGGATCAAGACATTGTCTACCGGCTGCGCGACGCCTGAGCTCAGGTTTTGGCGTCGGCGGTCTCGGCAGCGGCAGAGGCGCGATCCCTCATGTGGTGGTAGGCGGCCAGAGCGCTTTCGCGCCCCTGCTTCAGTGCCACGATGGGTTTGGGATAGGTCTTTCCGAGCGTAACGCCCGCCATCGCGAGAATCCTCTCTGGCTGGTCCCAGGGCGCGTGGATGGCCTTGCTGTCCAGCTTGGCGAGCTCCGGCACAAAGCGCCGCACATAGCAACCGTCCGGATCGAATTTCTCGCCTTGGCTCACCGGGTTGAATATCCGGAAATAAGGCGCGGCATCAGCGCCGGAGCCGGCGACCCATTGCCAGCTCGCGGCATTCACATTGAGGTCGGCATCAACCAGCGTGTCCTCGAACCAGGCCATGCCCTCACGCCAGTGAACACCGAGGTGCTTGATCAGATAGGAGGCCGCGATCATCCGTGTTCGGTTGTGCATCCATCCGGTTTGCCAGAGCTGACGCATGGCCGCATCAACGATTGGAACACCCGTTTGACCCTGCTTCCAGGCATCCAGACCCGCCGCGTTGTCACGCCACGGGAAATGGTCGAACTGGGTATTGAAATTGGAGGCTCTCAAATCGCCGAAATGGTGTGCGAGGTAGATGGCGAAGTCGCGCCAACCGACTTCGGAAAGAAATTTCTCCACCGGCTGGAACGCTCCGCCGCGTTCGGCATGGTCGCGAGCACGATGCCAAACGGTGCGCGGGGATATCTCGCCCCAAGCGAAATGCGGTGAAAGGCGGGATGTGCCTTCGCGGTCGGGTCGATCCCGATCTGTCGGGTAGGCGGCCAACGGGCCGGAGAGAAAATCGTCGAGCCGGGCATGGGCTCCCGCTTCACCGGGCGTCCAGTCAACCTCGAATCCACTCGCCCAATTGGGTCGGCTCGGCAGCAAATTCCAGTCATCCAGCGCCTCGCTCGCGAGGTCCGCGCCTTCGGTCAGGCGCGTCGGTGCTGGCAAGGGATCACGCGGGTCCAGTGTCCGCAGGGCGGCTTTCCAGAACGGGGTGAAAACCCGGTAGGGCTTGTCCGATCCATTGAGATGGCTGGCCGGATCGATCAACGTGCTCGCACGAAAGCCGCGCGCTTTGATGACTGTTCTTTCGAGCTGGCCGGCCAATCGACAATCACGCGCATCCACCTCCGGACGATCGGCTCGATTCCAGTAAATCTCCCGGCTGCCGGCTTCATGCGCCAGCGCCGGCAGGAGCTCCGCCGGGTCACCGGTTCGCAGGACGAGGCGGCCGCCGCGCGCTTTTAGATCTTCCGCCAGACGCGAGAGGGAATGATGCATCCACCAGTGCGAGGCGGCGCCCGGGGCGGACGGCGTTTCACCACGCGTCTCGCGGATGAAAACGCAGACAAGCTTGCGGCCACTGCGAACAGCGGCATGAAGCGCCGGATTGTCAAGAAGGCGCAGGTCTCTCCGAAACCAGACGAGGGCGGTGTCGGTGGCGCTGGAACTTGCCATTCTGGTCCTGTCGCTCAATAAGGGCCTTGTTTCGTTACGTCGTCGATCCGATATCGGATCAGTCGAGCGGCAGCATTCGCGACCACAAGGAGAGCCCGCGTGAGCCAGGTCAATTCCGTCATTTCCATCCCGCGTCCCGGTCGCAACCCGATAGAGATTGGCAATGACCGCAAACTCACCATGATTGCGGGGCCGTGCCAGCTGGAAAGCCGGCAGCATGGCCTGGAAGTCTCCGCGCAATTGCGCGAGATTGCGGACCGGCTGGATGTCGGCCTGATTTACAAGACGTCTTTCGACAAGGCGAACCGGACCAGTATCAAGGCTCAGCGAGGCCTTGGCCTGGAAGCCTCACTCCCGGTTTTCGCGGAAATCCGCGAGACCAGCGGACTTCCCGTGCTCACGGATGTGCATTCGGAAGAACAGGCCCGCATTGCGGCCCAGGCTGTGGATATCATCCAGATCCCGGCTTTCCTGTGCCGCCAGACGGATCTCCTGATCGCGGCGGCCGAAACCGGCAAGCCGATCAATGTGAAGAAGGGGCAGTTCCTGGCCCCTTGGGACATGAAGAATGTGATCGAAAAGATCGCGGCCGCCGGCAATCCGAACGTCATGGCCTGCGAACGTGGCGCCAGCTTCGGCTACAACACGTTGGTCTCGGACATGCGCTCCCTGCCCATCATGGCGCAGTTCGGCGCGCCGGTAGTCTTCGACGCCACGCACTCCGTCCAGCAGCCCGGTGGTCAGGGCGCATCGTCCGGCGGCCAGCGCGAATTCGTACCGACCCTGGCCCGCGCCGCCGTGTCGATCGGTGTTGCAGCCGTTTTCATGGAAACCCATCCGGATCCGGACAATGCCCCGTCTGACGGCCCCAACATGGTGCCACTCAGTGAGTTCGAAGCGCTGGTGAAACGCTTGCTGGAATTCGATGCGCTGGCCAAGGGCCTCTAGCCCACCAGTTCAGAATTCGCGTCGGTCCGGAATCGGGACAACCGGCGCGTCCTCGACATCCTCGATGTCGTCGAGCGGCGGAGCCCAACGACGCTCTTCTTGCAGGATACTGGTCAGCGTGAAGACGCGCTGGGCCGCGTCCAGACGCAAATCCTCATAGAAAAGATTGAAGGGCGGCTCGCGGAAATCTTCCGCCAAGCGATTGGGTCTTTGCAGATCACGATGACGTGGCTCGTCCACGAAGAGGATTCCGTCTGCGCACTGGGCGCCGGTCTGGCCAGGGATCGGGGCCGGGGTGGTGTCCGGCGGCAGTCCTTCGGCCGCGACGCCCCCGCGATGCTGGCGGGCAGAGGCATATTCACTGGTTCGCGCGCCCAGGACCGGATTGATGCATAGCAGGCCCCGGCCTTCCACAAAGGCGAGTTCCCGATCCGGCGTCCAGCTCATCGTGCGCTCAGTGAGGATGCGGATGCGATTGGATTCCTCTGGCTGGGCGTAGGAGTAGGCCAAGACACAGCGGACATCTTCGGACGTCTCGCAGGGCGGGATTGGGGCAAGTGCGTCAGAGAAAAGATCCAGCGGGACGGGCGCGTCGATGATGTAGGCGGCGACCAGCCTGACGCGGAGGGTCTCATCCCAAGAGAAACGATCGAGCAGAAGGCCCAACGCGTGAAACCCTCCCTGACCAACACCGGCGAGGATGATCGGGCGATCAGGGCCAATCTGTTGAAGGAAGGTATCGAAGGCGCGCGCGACATCCTCATAGGCGAACATGCGAGCCTGAACACTGTCCTCGCGATTATTCATGAAGGCGTAGAGGGCCGCTTGCCGATAGCGCGGCGCAAACAATTCCCCCGAGCGTGCGAAGGGCGCCGCATAATTGGGCAAGGCGATATCGACGACCTCGCGAACAGCGCTCTCCTTGTCCAATTCACCATTCCAGTTCGCCCCACCGGTATAAGTTGTTGGGTGGACGAAAAAAACGGCGGCTTCGTCGGGGTTGCTGAAGTTTCCCTGAGCGAACCAGGCATCGGTGGTGGCGTAGTCAGCAGGCGCTGGCGGCGTATAAGTCTGAAAGGGTTCGCCCGGGTCCTGGAATGTCTGGAAAATCTGATCTCGCAGCAACCAGCTCGCCAGCGTCGAGATGACCAACAGGCCAAGCCCGCCGGCAATAATCATCCAGCGCGCGATCGAAGTCGGATTGGCGAGCATGTCGAGTCGATTCCTTGTTACGCGTATTGTGTGCTGAGGTCGTGCAGCCGTGATTGGCGACTGATTTGGCTTGGCTTATGCTGGGGCCGCTGCCGGGGGGTAGTAAAAACGCCAATCCGGCGTCATCTGGACGGGAGCGCCATGTTTCGCTGGCTTCGCAACAGTTTCCTCACTGGCATTGTCATTGCCACACCCTTGGGCGTGACCTTCTATCTTATCGTGTCATTCGTCGGCTTCGTCGACAATGTGGTAAAGCCCCTGATCCCTGCGCGCTACAACCCGGAAACCTATCTTCCCGCGGATTTCACGATTCCGGGTCTGGGGGTTTTGATCGCGGTCATCCTGCTCACCTCGCTTGGCGCCCTGGCGGCCAATATCTTCGGCCGCACCCTGATCGGTGTCGGCGACCGTATCCTCAATGGCGTGCCGCTGGTGCGAAATGTCTATGGCGCGCTGAAGCAGATCATGGAGACGGTATTCTCGGGAAAGGCCAATTCCTTCAAGGAAGTGGTGCTGATCGAATACCCGATGAAAGGCCTTTATGTTGTCGCCTTCGTGTCGGCCGATGGGCAGGGCGATCTCAAACGCAAGATTTCCGATGACGTGATCGCGCTCTTCGTCCCGACGACCCCGAATCCGACATCGGGGTTTCTGCTTTACACCTCGCGGTCGAACACGATCCATGTCGACATGAGCGTCGAGGAAGCGGCCAAGCTGATTATCTCTTTCGGCATGGTGACCCCGGACAAGCTGCCCGATGAGGTCCGGGCCAAGCTGCCAGACGAAGTCACCAAGCCCCACTAGCCCGAGCGCAGGAAGCGCACGCCCTGGTCGTGGTCGAACAGGTAGAGCAGGGTCCGCAGCGCCTCACCCTGCTTGCCGTTCAGTTGGGGGTCCTGATGGACAATGAGGCGTGCGTGATCATTGGCGACCTCGATCAGGGCGGCGTGTTGCTCGATATCGGCCAATCTGAATTCCGGCAATCCGCTCTGGCGCAGTCCGAGCGGGTCACCGGCCCCGCGCAGGCGCCAGTCCTCCTCGGCGATGCGGAAGCCGTCATCGGTCTCGCGCATCATCTCCAGTCGGGCCCGTGCGGTGTCCCCGAGCGGCCCCTTGTAAAGCAGGAGGCAGGATGACGGCTTCTTGCCCCGTCCGACGCGGCCGCGAAGCTGGTGAAGTTGGGCGAGGCCGAAGCGCTCGGCATGCTCGATGATCATCACCGTTGCATCGGGCGCATCGACGCCGACCTCGATGACTGTCGTCGCCACCAGAACATCCATCTCGCCCGCCCTGAAGGCCGTCGCGACGGCTTCCTTCTCCGCTGGCTTCATGCGGCCATGCAGGAGTCCTATTCGGTCGTCACCCAGAGCGGCACGCAAATGGCGCCAGCGGTCCTCGGCGGCGGAGAGCTCGGACATCTCGCTTTCCTCGACCAGCGGGCAGACCCAATAGACCCGGTCGCCGCGCGCGATGGCCCGGCGCACGCCCTCGATCACTTCATCCAGGCGCTCCATCGAGGCGAGGCGGGTTTCCGGCGGTATGCGCCCGGCCGGCTTTTCGTCCAGCCGCGAGACGTCCAGGTCACCATAGACGGCGAGCGAAAGCGTGCGCGGGATCGGCGTCGCGGTCATGACCAGTGTGTCGGGACGCTGGCCCTTGGAGGTCAGGCGCATGCGGTCGGAGACCCCGAAACGATGCTGCTCATCGATCACGACAAGGCCGAGATCAGCAAACTCGATCCCGTCCTGGAACAGCGCATGTGTGCCGCACACGACATCCACGCGACCTGCCGCCATACGCTCGAGCAGGGCAGCGCGGGTCTTGCCCTTGTCGCGCCCGGTCAGGGCAATCACCGAAAGTTCTGCCGGTTCAAGCATTTCAGCCAGGGTCTTTGCATGCTGCCGAGCAAGAATTTCCGTCGGCGCCATGATCGCAGTTTGCACCCCGGCTCCGGCCGCCTGGGCTGCGGCAAGGGCTGCCACGAAGGTTTTGCCGGCGCCGACATCGCCGTGAAGCAGGCGGGTCATGCGGGCCTGGGAGGCCATGTCAGCGCGGATTTCCTCAAACGCCCGCATTTGGGCGCCGGTCGGTTTGAAGGGCGCGGTAGCGAGGAGTTTCTCGACAGCCTCGGTCGAGCCGGTGAGGGCGCGACCGGATTGGGCGCGTCGGCTTGCCCGCACGATTTGCAGCGCCAGTTGACGGGCAAAGATCTCGTCAAAGGCGAGACGCTCCCGCTCCGGCGCTTCGGCATTGAGTGCCTGAGCCGAGTCCGGCGCATGCAGGGCGTTAAGCGCCGGCTTGAAAGCCGGCCAGCTGTGTTCGCCGCGCAAGTCTCCCGGAATCCACTCGGGAAGTGTGGGCACAAGCGTGAGTGCGCCTTCGACTGCTCGCCGCATGACTTTCGCTGTCAGGCCGGCTGTCAGCGGGTAAACCGGCTCGATCAGGGCCATGTCGCCGGCCTCGTCCTCGGTGATGACCAGATCGGGATGGACGATCTGGATTTCCGAACCGAAGCGCTCCGCCTTGCCGGAAATCACCCGCGTTTCGCCTTCCGGCAAAAGCTTCGACAAATAGTCGCGGCGGGCGTGAAAGAAGATCAGGTGGAGAAAGCCGGTCTCGTCACGGCAGCGCACCTTGTAGGGCTGGCCCTGGCGCTGGGCCGGGATATGGGTTTCCACAGTCACGGTCAGCGTGACGATCTCACCGGTCGGGGCGTCCATGATCGGGACGCGCCGCGTTCGGTCGACAAGTCCGGTCGGCGGCGTGAACAACACATCGCGAATGCGGCCGCCGCAGACTTTCTCGACAAGCGTCGCCAACCGCGGTCCGATGCCGGGCAGTTTGGTGACGTCCTGAAAGAGAGGAAAGAGAATCTCTGGGCGCATGATCTGCACCTTATCGGCAAGTTGTGCGGCTGCCACCGGTCGACGGCGGCGATCCGGAGGACTATATGCCCGGGTCATGAGTGATGATATCGAAACCCAGCGCAAGAAACTGCGCATTCGTGCCTGGCGCCGCGGCTTCAAGGAAGCCGACCTTATCCTGGGCCGCTTTGCCGATTCCCATCTGGATGAGCTCAGCCCTCAGGCGCTGACTGATTTTGAAGTTCTGCTGGATGAGCCAGACGCCGACATCTATGCCTGGATCATCGGCAAACAGCCGACACCGCCTCAGTTCGATACTTCCGTCATGACGGCCCTGAAGGGCTTCCGGGTGGACACCGATGCCGCCTACGGCGACGGCCCCAAGCAATAAGCGCAAGGACTGGCCCCGTGGAAGCGATAACGACCGGCGTGTCTGGGACTGAAATGATCGCCGCTGTTCACGGTCAGGCGACTGTGTGTGGCGCGCCGGAAGGGCTGGATGCCCTGGTTTTTGCTGACACGGCCCGCCTGCGCGGCGGGGTGAATGTCTTTATTGCGCGTGATGATTCCCGCGCGGCGGCCTTCGTTTCGGCGCTGCAATTCTTTGCGCCGGACATCGAACTCCTGCGGCTTCCGGCCTGGGATTGTCAGCCCTATGACCGGATTTCGCCGAGCCCGCGTGTGGCGGCGCGGCGCGCGGCGACGCTCGCGCGGCTGTCATCCGGTGAGCTCGGTCCGGCGACGCTTGTTGTAACCACGGTGAACGCCATGGCGCAGCGCTGTCCGCCCCGGGTGGTGCTGGAAGGCGCGGGAATTGCGGTGAAGCCCGGCGGGAGTGTTGATCTCGACACGCTCACCCAGCACTTCACCGTCAATGGTTATGCCCGGACGGCGACCGTCATGGAGCCGGGTGATTTCGCGGTTCGCGGCGGAGTGGTGGATGTCTATCCGCCCGGTGCTGCAGAGCCTGTTCGCCTCGACTTTTTCGGCGACACGCTCGAATCCATCCGCGCCTTCGATCCGGAAACCCAGCGCTCGCTGCGCCAGTTGCCCGGGATCGAATTCACACCGGTCAGCGAAGTCCTCCTCGATGAAGCCAGTGTTTCGCGCTTCCGCTCTGGTTTCGTTAAAACATTCGGTGCCGTGCAAGGCGGTGACCCGGTCTATGAGGCGGTCAGTGCCGGCGCCCGCCCGGCTGGCGTCGAACACTGGATGCCGCTCTTCTACGATCAGCTGGACACACCCTTCGACTATCTGCCCGAAGGTGCCCTGGTGGCCATTGATCACCTCGCCGAAGAAGCGCTGGACGAACGTCTGAACCAGGTCGCTGACTATTATGAAGCCCGCATGGCGGCCGGTGAGGCACGGCATGAATCGGCCCTGTCTGCGCCGACCTATCGCGCTCTGCCGGCGGAGGCGCTCTATTTCACCGAGCCGGACTGGAATACCGCCCTGGCCGATCGCCCGGTGCGTCGCTTCACCGCTTTCCGCGACCCTGGTCCTCAAACCATCGATATTGGTGGCAAGCAGGGGCGTGGCTTCGCCGCGGAACGCACGGCCGAGAATACCAATGTCTTCGATGCGGTCGCCAGCCACATCAAGGCGCTGACCAGCGCCGGCAAGACCGTCATGCTGGCCTCCTGGACCGGCGGGGCGTCGGACCGTCTGGCCAGTGTGCTGGGCGATCATGGTTTGAGCCGCATCCCCTTGATGGAGAGCTGGGCGACTCTGCCAGTAAGCGGGAAGGGCAGCGTGTGCCGGGCCGTGCTGCCGCTCGAGCGCGGCTTTGAAACCGAAACGTTCGCCGTCCTGTCCGAACAGGACATTCTGGGCGACCGTCTGGCCCGTCCCCGGAAAAAGCGTCGATCGGCTGATATCATTGTTGAAGCCGGCTCGCTCTCGCCGGGCGATCTGGTCATCCATGCCGATCATGGCCTGGGCCGTTTCATCGGTCTGAAGACCCTGCCTGTGCAGGACGCGCCGCACGACTGTATCGAGCTGGAATATGCCGGTCAGGCCAAACTCTACCTGCCGGTCGAGAATATCGAACTTCTCTCGCGCTATGGGGCGGACTCCGAGACCGCGCAGCTGGACAAGCTGGGTGGTGTGGCCTGGCAGGCGCGCAAGGCCAAGGCGAAGAAACGCCTGCGCGACATGGCCGACCAGCTGATCAAGATCGCGGCGGAACGCCTGGCGCGCAAAGCCGATCCGATCGAGGCGTCGAGCGGTATTTATGACGAGTTCTGCTCCGCCTTTCCCTATCCGGAAACCGATGACCAGCTGAACGCGATTGATGATGTCTTCTCCGACCTCGCCAAGGGACGGCCCATGGACCGTCTAATCTGTGGTGATGTGGGCTTCGGCAAGACGGAAGTGGCGCTGCGTTCGGCGTTTGTTGTTGCGATGAGTGGTCAGCAGGTCGCCATTGTTGCGCCGACAACCTTGCTGGCGCGGCAACACTACAAGACTTTCTCCGACCGATTCCGGGGCTGGCCGGTCAAGGTCCGCCTCCTGTCACGCCTCGTCTCCGCGAAAGAAGCCAAGCTGACCCGTGACGAGCTGGCTGATGGCAAAGTGGAAATTGTCGTCGGCACCCATGCCCTGTTGGCCAAGACCGTGAAATTCTCCGATCTCGGTCTGCTGGTGGTCGATGAGGAGCAGCATTTCGGGGTCAAGCACAAGGAACGCCTCAAGGAGTTGCGGTCCGACGTGCACGTCCTGACCCTGACGGCGACGCCCATACCCCGAACGTTGCAACTCGCCCTGACGGGCATTCGCGACCTCTCCATCATCGCAACACCGCCCGTCGATCGCCTTGCCGTGCGCACCTATGTCGCGCCTTTTGACCCGGTGAGTATTCGGGAGGCGCTGCTGCGGGAGAAGTATCGCGGCGGGCAGGCCTTCTTTGTGGTGCCGCGGATCACCGATCTGGAGGAGACCATTGCCTTCCTGCGCGAGAGCGTGCCGGAAGTCACTTTCGTCTCGGCCCATGGCCAGATGGCGGCGTCACAGCTCGAGGACATCATGACCGCCTTCTATGAGGGTCGCTATGATGTGCTCCTGTCGACCACGATCGTGGAGTCCGGGATCGATATCCCGACGGCGAACACGCTGATCGTGCACCGCGCGGATCGGTTCGGCCTGTCCCAGCTCTATCAGCTGCGAGGTCGTGTCGGGCGTTCTAAGACGCGCGCCTATGCCTATCTGACAACGCCCATGCGCCAGAAGATCACTGAGAGTGCCGAGAAGCGCCTGAAGGTCATGCAGTCGCTGGACTCCCTGGGCGCTGGCTTCACCCTGGCGTCTCACGATCTGGACCTGCGCGGCGGGGGCAATCTTCTGGGCGAAGAACAGTCCGGCCACATCAAGGATGTCGGGGTCGAGCTCTACCAATCCATGCTGGAGGAGGCAGTCGCCTCGCTGCGCTCCGGTGGACGCGAAGAAGACGAGGGCGAATGGTCGCCGCAGATCAATGCCGGCGGCGCTGTTTTGATCCCGGATCACTACGTGCCGGATCTCGATGTCCGGTTGCAGCTTTATCGCCGCTTGTCCTCGCTGGACGGCAAGACCGAACGTGAAGCCTATGCGGCGGAATTGATTGACCGGTTCGGACCGCTACCCAGCGAAGTGGAAACCCTGTTGCGTGTGGTCGCCGTGAAGTCGCTGTGCAAGCGTGCCGGGGTGGAGAAAGTGGATGCGGGTCCGAAAGGTGCCGTCATTCATTTCCGCAATGATAAATTCGCGGATCCTCCGGGGCTGATCGCCCATATTTCCGCCAATCCGGCCCTGTTCAAGGTGCGTCCCGACCATAAGCTGGTGCTGCGCGCTGAATGGGACGAGCCGGAGGATCGATTGCGAGCCATTGAGCGCGCCATGGGCCCCCTGGCCGAACTGTCCGTGAAGGCAAAAGCGGCTGCCCAGCCCACCGCTTGATAAGCGCTCCCTCAAACAGGGGATCAACGCGATCATCGCAGCCGCTATCCTCGCCTCAGGGTTAGAGGTGACGCGATGAAAGATTTTCTCGAACCCGTATTCATGCTGTTGAGCGGATTGGGCTGGCTGGCATTCTTGCTCGTCAGATACGCGCCCGCACACGATTGTGGCAGCTGGTTGGCGGCGCGATGGCGGTCAGCCTTCTCTGCCTGGCTGCGGGTGTATGGCGTCTCGCGGGGCGTGATGCGGGAAGTCCGGCCGATTAGGCGCTCGCGATCACCGCAGAGGGTCGGATGAGAGCGCGGCGAGCGCGCTCGACAAGGGCGTCAGCCGTTTCACCTGGGCGTGTCTGAACAGGTGCAGCGCGCACGCTCAGCCGGAAGGGGCGTAGCGGGTCATCGCTCTCGAACGCTGTACATTCGGCAATGGCGGCGACACGGGCGGCAACACAATCAATCCCGACCGCATTGGTGAAGGGCAGGACTGCGAGGAAGACATCCTTGTCGAACCGTGCCGCCGCATCCTCCGTACGCAGAAGATGTCGCAGCATGGCGGCGAACTGACGTCGCGCCTTCTCGGCCGATATATCGTCAGGCCGCTCGCTGCCCTCGGGCAGCAGGACTTGCAACGCAATCATTGAGAAATTCAGCTCGTCGCGTGCACTGGCCTGAAGCAGATCCTCGACATGTGCCGTCAGATAGGCGGGATGGAACAGGCCGGTCTCGATATCGAGAGACCGGGTGTCGCGGCAGGATTCCAGTATAGCCTTGGCTTCCCGGCGGCGACGGCGCTCGTCCGTCAGGGTGAGGACGCGCTCGCGCAGCTCGTCATCATCCGTGCGCGGCGGCAAGAGGTCAGAGACACCGCGAGCGAAGGCTTCCTCGGCAGCCGTCGTATCAACATCATCTGTCAGAAGCAGGACTGGCGTGTGATAGAGCCGGGCATTGCGGCGCATGGCGGAGGAAATCGTGAAGGCGATATCGCGCTTGCCGGCTGCATTCAGGACGACTGCGTCAAACGGGCGCTCGTGCAGATAGTCGAACGCGGAATAGGACGAGAAGGCCGCAACAATATCCGCGCCGACCGACGCCAATGTGTGCTGCAGGGCCATGAAGCGCGGTGACGCATCGCCAACATAAAGCACGCAGGGCGGTTGATCCTGCCGTTCGACCAGGCCGGGTTTCTGGCCGTAGAGCGCGCTGACCTCGGTCCGGCGCCGGGCGATGATCTCCATCGTGTGGAGACGGAAGAGGGCGCGAATTCGGGCTGCGATCTGAACGGCCGGCGCGGGCTCGCGGATCCAGGCATCGACCTGCTCCGGCGGCCCGAAACTCTCCGGGCCGACCACAAGCAAGGGGCGTTCGCCGGGCGCAAATCGTTCAAAGGCCTTGATACCGTCTTCGACATCGCGGTCACATTCAGCCAGAATGACAGCCACCGCCCAGTCATGATGGCGGCGGGCGGGCGGGCTATCGGCCCGGACGAGTCGGGATTTGAGCGCCAGGCGTCCCAGCTGCTCGGCCAGGCCATCCACGCGTTCGGACAAGCCGAATACGAGAACGTCGAGTTCGCGTCCCATTCGTCCCCCAGTCATCGTCGCCGGACCTCCGGTATTCCGTGAGTTTGCCACAAGTGCCACGCTTTCAAGAAGAATGATTCGCGAGGTGAACCCCCATGAAAGCTCAAGGTCCTCTAAAAGGCGTTAAAGTGCTGGAGTTTGTCGGTCTGGGACCGGCGCCCTTCTGTGGCATGATGCTGTCCGACATGGGCGCGGATGTGGTGCGCATCGACCGGCCCGGCGCCCACGGTGGGGGCGCGGCTGACATTCTCGCCCGAGGGCGGCGATCGGTGGCCCTCAATCTGAAGGATGAAACGGACCTGGAAACCGCGCGCCGCCTGATCGCGAGCGCGGACATTCTGCTGGAAGGCTATCGACCGGGCGTCATGGAGCGTCTCGGCCTCGGGCCGGACGTCGCGCTGACGCGGAATCCGGCTCTGGTCTATGGCCGCATGACAGGGTGGGGACAGTATGGGCCGCTCGCCCACGCGGCCGGGCATGATCTCAACTATGTAGCCTTGACCGGCGCCCTCGATGCGATCGGGGATCGCGAGAAACCGGCCATCCCGCTCAATCTCGTCGGTGATTTCGGCGGCGGGGCCATGTATCTCGGCTTCGGCGTTCTGGCAGCGCTCCATCATGCGCGCGCAAGCGGTGAGGGGCAGGTGGTCGATGCCGCCATCGTCGATGGCGCGACTTCATTGATGGCGTCCCAGTATCAGCTGGCAGCCTTTGGCCTCTGGTCCCCGCAACGTGGCACCAATCTCCTCGACGGTGCGGCGCACTTCTACAGCGTCTATGAATGTGCCGATGGCGGGTTCATTTCGGTCGGGCCGCTCGAGCCGGAATTTTTCGCCCTGTTGTGCGACAAGACCGGCTTTGACGGCGAAGCCTTTCCGGCGGACTGGAGCGGCAAGGGGTGGCCTGAGGCCAAAGCGGCGATGGCGGCGATGTTCAAGAGTCAGTCCCGCGATCACTGGTGCACGCTGCTGGAGGGAACGGATGCCTGCTTCGCACCGGTGCTGAACTATGAGGAATCGGCACGCCATCCTCACATGCTCGAGCGGGGTGTGCATGCCGAACTCGATGGCGTGCGGCAACCCGCGCCAGCGCCCCGCTTTTCGGCGACACCTGGCGCGATTCAAGGACCCGCGGCAGTGCCGGGCGCCGATCAGGATGAGGTTCTGGCCGACTGGCTCAGCGAGAGATGATGCCGCGTCTCAGCGCCGGGCATGCTCGGCGTCAACACCCTCGGCTTTCGCTTGTGAGAGATCGCAGCCACGTAAATCGGCGTAACGCAGACGCGCCCCCGTCAGATTGACCGGAAGCTGCCGCGTCGCGCCCAACTCCAGCGGCGACAGATTGGCGTTGCGAAGGTCGGCATGGGAAAGGTTGGCGCCCGCCAGATCCGCGCCGCGTAAATCGGCACCGCGCAGATCGCACCGGCGGAGGTCGGCACCGGTCAGGCGGGCGCCCTGTAGTTCGGCTTCGCGCATGTCGAGCCCGGAGAAATTGGCGCGCACGGCCTGGAGCGCGGTCAGCGCTGCGCCTTGCATTCCGTCTACGCGCCGCAGGTCGAGCCCGTCGAGACGGGCTGTTTGCCCGTCCTTGCCACCGGTTCTGACCCGTTTGGCATGATCATCGAGGCGTTGCTGCGCTGTGCGCGAATCCGTGTCCACAGGTAATTCCGGCAGGTCGGGTTGATCGGGCAGGGCACCGGTCAAAAGGCCTTTGATCGTCGCCATGGCGGTATCGGCGGCCTGCTCATCGCAATTGCGGAAGTCGGCATTGGTGAGATTGGCGCTGCCGAACCCGGTCCCGTCAAACAGAGCGCCAGCGAAAACAGCCTCCTCCAGATCAGCGCGGTTGAAACGCGCACCGGCGAGGCTGGCCTCATCAAATCGTGTCTTGCGAGCGCTGATACCGGCCAGACGAGCTTGATCCAGGACCGACCCGCACAGGCTTGCCTTGTCCAGACGCGTGGCTTTCAAGGACGCCAAGCCGGTGCCATCCGCTGCCGCTGGCAGCGTCAACTCCCGAAAGTCCGCGCCGGTGCAGTGGGCTGCGCTCATGTCGGCATCGGTGAAATTGCAGCCCCGAAGATCGGCCCCGTCGAGCTGGCACCGGACCAGTTTCGCGCCGACCAGTGATGCACCGGAAAGCCGGGCACCGGTCAGATTGGCGTCGGTGAGGTCGCAATCATCCAAGCATGCGCCTTTCAGATCGGCATCGCGCAGGTCGCGGCCGGCCAGGCTCAGCCCTGCCAGCCCAGAATCGGCAAGATCGGCGAGGCAGCCGTCGGCCTCGCCCGCCAGGAGACGACGGTGCCCTTCGCAAATGCGATCCAGCGCAGACTGATCGATTGGAGACGAGGTGGTTTGCGACAAGCGGCGTCCGGTCCGGGATAGCTGAAAACATGGTTTTTCCACCGCAGGATAGCCGAGCACAAGCGGTTCAGGAAAGTGTTCATGTCGGGTTCAGGGCGCGTAGGGCATCTTCATTATCGAGATCAGCGGACAACCTTTTTAGTCCCTCGCTCGTTCGCTGGACTCAGTATCGTAACGATAGCCCCCGAAACGCCGGTCACCCCCAATGACCGGCGTTTCTTTTTGCGATTTGCTCGACAGACTTCCGGGGTGACAGGTTTTGTCCTGCAGGTCGGTCATTGTGATCCTCAACGAAGCGATACGCGATGGAGAGATCAAAATGGCGATAGCAATCAATGCTTATGTCGACGGTGTGAGTGGCCTGCGCAATGTGGTGCCCCACCGCTTTCGGGATGGCTTCTACCGCATGCAGCGTCCCGGCGATGAGATCGACTGCCTGCATGTCGAGGATTTGCGGTCGGTCTGCCGTTATCTCAATAAGGGCTACCAGCTGGCGATGAGCACGGCGGACGGGCATTCCATGCCATCCTGGCAAAAGCCGGAAAGTGTTCGCATTGCCATTCGCTGACGCGTTTCAGGGCAGGCCGGGAAAGTCGCTGCGGCGATAATCCCGGACCATCTCCGCCAGTTCGGCGGGCGCGAGGACCTCAACCTGGTCGCCCCAGGCATAGAGATGCCAGCACATTTCCAGCCAGCCACAGGCCTCAAAGCGAATGGTCAGGCTGCCATCGACGCCGGTGTCGCTGGTCTGCCCGGGATGGAAGCGGTAGCGCGCTGCGTGCGGCGCGGCCGCCGGCGTGAAGCGCCACACGACTTCACCGAACTCCCGGTCATCCTGGAACACGCCAAAGGCGCGATTGGCGTAGGCGTCGAAATCAAAGTCCGGGGCGCGGGCGAACCAGTCCTCGGTTGCCTCTGCGACCTCGATATCCTCGACCCGAAAATGGCGCATATGCCCGTCTTCGCGGTCACGGTCGCGCCCGACGAGATAGCGCCGCGCGCCCAGTAACAGGCCATAGGGCTCGATCCAGCGTTCGCGGGCGGTTTCATCGCGGCGCCCCCGATAGCGGATTTTCAGAATGAAAGGGCCTTTGAGCGCTTGCGCGATGGCGGCATCGACAGCCGGGTCGGAGGCGGGTTGGGGGCCGGGTCGTGCCGCGTGCCCCATCGCCTCGAGGAGGGCCTCCTCATCGGCTTCGAGCCCGGCCCGGCGCTTGTCTGGCATCAAGAGGTCGATGGTCTGACGCAGGCTGCGCAACTGGCTGACTTCGCGCTTGAGGCCTTCGCGCTCGAGCGTCGACACTGCCAATTCAAGGGCGGCGACTTCATCGGCCTGGGGGGCGAAGAACTCGCCGACCCGCCGCCGCGGCACCCGCCAGCGCTTGATGCCGTCGCCATCGACATAATCCTCGGTATCCGGAAAGACCTGCTCCAGGGCCTGGGTCATGCGCTGCGCGGTGCGCCTGACGCATTCGAACTCGGATTCGATTTCGGCCAGTGAAATGCCACCATAATTGCTGGCAAGGCGGGCCAGCCGCAGGAGGTCGACCGCTTTCGAAAAGGACATGGCACTTCCCTGAATTCCTTCGCCGCACAAGCCGTGTATCTGATAGACTCAACGGCTCGCGACTTGCATTCGACAGGACATGGACGAACCACTCAAGCCGGCCTCGCCGCAACGCCATCTGATCTTGCGGATCATCGATGTCATCATTGCCGCCATCTCACGCGCGATGGCGCGGGATGTGATGCTGTTCGCGGGAGGCGCCTCCTTCTTCGGAATGCTCGCACTGTTTCCCGCCATCGCCCTGGCCATGTCGGCCTACGGCCTGATCTTTTCAGCCTCGGATGCGGAGCAGCAGATTGCCCGTTTCGCCGAGATCATGCCGCCAGGCGCGCAGGATTTCGTACTTGGACAGATGGGCCGGCTTGCGGATGCCCCGATCGCCGCCCTGTCATTGAATGGTTTCATCGCCTTGGTGATTGCCCTTTTTGCCGCCTCGCGCGGGGCCAAGGCGATCATAGCCGGTCTCAACCATCTCGCAGAGGACCGGGATATCCGCAATATCCTGCAGTTCAACATCCTGGCGATGATGAGTGTGCTGGTCGGCGGCGCCTTGTTGACCGCGGCCAATCTCGCCGTCCTGCTGATCCCCGTCCTGCTGGCTCGCCTTTTCCACGCGCTTGGCCTCGACGCTCTGAATCTGGATTCGCTCATAAATGAGTGGAGCGTGGCCGCAACCTTCATGTTCGTGGCGCTTGAACTGCTCTACCGTGTGACCATGCGGAAGCGGAAACGCGCGGTGAGCTGGCGGGCCTCAACCGTGGCAGCGCTTGTCGCCACTGCGCTCTGGCTGGGGCTGTCGAAAGGTTTTTCAACCTATGTCGGTGAAGTGATCGATTTCGGCGTCTATGGCTCCCTCGGTGCACTTGTCGTCTTCCTTCTGTGGATTTATTGGTCCGCCTATGCCGTCTTCTTTGGCGGCGCGCTTGCCATCGAAATCGATAATCGCGTGCGGGCTGCACGCGAGGATGGCGAAGGGATTTCAGACGCGGGCTAGCTATTTGCTGCGCGCGCGATATAAACATGAACCGAATATCAACTTCGAGACGGGGTTCGCATGAAAAAGGTATTTGCCGACGCCCAGGCTGCACTGGATGGCCTGGTCTTTGACGGGATGACGGTGATGGCGGGCGGGTTCGGCCTGTGCGGCATTCCGGAAAATTCCATCGCCGCCCTGCACAAGGCCGGCGTGAAGGACCTGACCGTGATTTCCAATAATTGCGGCGTCGATGGCTTTGGCCTTGGCGTTCTGCTCGATGCCAAGCAGATCAAGAAAATGGTCTCCTCCTATGTCGGTGAAAACAAGGAGTTCGAGCGCCAATTCCTGTCCGGTGAGCTGGAGCTGGAGTTCAATCCGCAAGGCACGCTCGCCGAGCGTATCCGAGCAGGCGGCGCCGGCATTCCCGGTTTCTTCACCAAGACGGGGGTCGGCACGCTGATCGCCGAAGGCAAGGAACATCGAGAGTTCGACGGCGAGACCTACATCATGGAAACCGGCCTGAAGGCAGATCTCTCCATCGTGAAGGCCTGGAAAGCTGATCCCGAAGGGAACCTTGTTTTCCGCAAAACGGCCCGCAATTTCAACCCGATGATGGCAACGGCCGGCAAGGTCACTGTGGCCGAAGTCGAGGAAGTCGTTGAACTCGGTTCGCTCGATCCGGACGAAATCCACACGCCAGGCATTTTCGTCCAGCGCCTCTTTGTCGGTAGCTTCGAAAAGCGCATCGAGCAACGCACCATTCGTGAAAGGGAGGTCGCATAATGGCCTGGACACGTGATGAAATGGCGGCCCGTGCTGCCCAGGAACTGGAAGATGGTTTCTACGTCAATCTCGGCATCGGCATCCCAACCCTGGTGGCCAATCACATCGCCGAGGATATCGACGTCACCCTGCAGTCGGAAAACGGCATGCTGGGCATGGGGCCGTTCCCCTATGACGATGAAGTCGACCCGGATCTCATCAATGCCGGCAAGCAGACCATCACCGAACTGCGTCGCACGAGCTATTTCTCCTCGGCGGACAGTTTCGCGATGATCCGCGGCGGCCATATTGACCTGTCCATCCTGGGCGCGATGGAGATCTCCGAGACCGGCGATATCGCCAACTGGATGATCCCCGGCAAGCTGGTCAAGGGCATGGGCGGCGCGATGGATCTGGTGGCCGGCGTCAAGCGTGTCGTGGTCATCATGGATCACGCCAACAAGAAGGGTGAGCCAAAGCTCCTCAAGGAATGCTCGCTCCCGCTGACGGGCCAGGCCTGCGTCCACCGGATCATCACCACGCTGGGTGTGTTCGATGTGGTTGAAGACGGGTTGAGGCTGATCGAGCTCGCGCCGGGCGCAACGCTCGAGCTGGTGGCGGAACAGACTGAGGCCAAATACACGGTTGCTGATAATCTGATCGCACACGAAGCGGCCTGATACAGTCCGAAGGCAGGGGTGGATTTCCGCTTTCTGGTTGAGAATTTCTAAGGCGGTTCACCGATGCGTGAACCGCCTTAGCATTGTTTAATCCGGGTTTCATGGTGCTGGACAGGTCGGGTCGGTTAGGACCGGCATGCGAGGGAGACTCACATGCCATTGACACGCTTGTCGCTGAATAACCCGGCCGCCGTATTCGTCGGGATCGCGCTGATCGCGCTTATGGGCGTTGTCGCCTTCACCAAATTGCCGATCCAGCTCTTCCCGGACACAGAGCGGCCCCAGGTCAATATCGCGACATTCTGGCGCTCGGCCTCGCCGCTGGAGATGGAAAGCGAAATCATCGAGCCCCAGGAGCAATTGCTCACCGGTCTGCCGGGGCTTGAGGAGATGCGCGTCTTTGTCGGTGAGGGCTCGGCCTTTATCAATCTGACCTTCGCGCTTGAAACCGACATGACACAGACGGCAATTGATATCTCCAATCGCCTGTCGCAATTGCCGCCGCTCCCGCGTGATGCGGTCGGCCCCAATATTGGCGGTTTTGGCGGTGATGCGCAGCAGAGTCTGATCTGGTTCTTCATGCAGGCTTTGCCGGGCAATCCGAACGAAATTCACGACTATTCCGCCTTCGTTGAGGACTCGATCATTCCGCGCCTGGAATCGATCCCGGGGGTCGCCAGCGTGCAGATCGGCTGGGGGCAGCGGCCGGAGGAATTGCAGGTCACGATCGACCCCTATCGCGCCGCGGCGCTGGGCGTCACGCTGCCGCAAATCTCTGGCGCCATTGTCAATAATTCGGATGTCTCAGGGGGCAATGCCGAGATCGGCCGCCGCTCCTACCAGATGCGGTTCGAGGGCGAGTTCGAGCCGGAGGAGCTCGACGAACTGGTGATTGTTTGGCGCGATGGCACGCCGGTCCGGCTGGGCGATGTCGCGACCGTCGAGGTCAATTACGGCGAACGCAATAACTTTACCTACCAGAACGGCAATCCGGCCATCGGAATCGAAGTGCGACGCCAGCAGGGCGCCAATGTCCTCGCGGCTCTCGATGCAGTGAAGGCGGAAGTCGCCGAGATCAACGAGACTTTGCTGGCCGATCGCCAGCTGGTCATGGCGCCGTCCTTTGATGCCTCGGTCTTTATAATGCGGGCGATCGATCTTTTGCGGACCAATCTGCTGCTTGGCGTCGTGCTGGCTATCTTTGGTCTCTGGCTGTTCCTGCGCCGGGCCCGGGCGACGTTGATCATCTCGCTCGCCATCCCGGTTTCGTTGCTTTCAACCCTGATCGTCCTCTTCCTGCTCGGCCGCTCGCTCAATGTGATCTCGCTGGCGGGGCTGGCCTTTGCCACGGGCATGGTCATGGATGCGGCGATCATTGTGCTGGAGAACATCATTCGGCGAAGGGAGGCGGGCGAAGACGCGGATACCGCCTCCGACAAGGGTGCGCAGCAGGTCTGGGGTGCTTTGCTTGCTTCGACGACGACGACCGTCGCGATCTTCCTGCCCATCATCTTCACGCGTAGTGCGGAAGGGCAGATATTCGCCGATCTCGCCGTGACGATCGCGGTCGGCGTCGCCATATCGATGATCGTCGCCGTCACCGTTCTTCCTGTTGCGGTGAAGCACTGGGTGAGGGACCGCAAGACCGTCACCGCACAGCCCATTCTCAACCGGGTTGCCGATTTTGTGCTCATGGTCAGTGACAGTCCGCGCCGTCGGATCGGGATGGTCACCGCGCTCATCGTCCTGCCTATGGTCTTCACCTGGTTCCAACGCCCGGACATGGATTATCTGCCACCGGTTCGCCGTGATGCGGTCGATGCCTTCTTCATGTTTCCGCCCGGCTCCAATCTCGACTGGGTCGAGGAGGAGGTCGCTGCGACCGTGATCGAGCGCCTCGCACCCTATATGTCGGGCGAGCGCGAGCCGGCCTTGCGGAATTACTATTTCGGGACCTTTCCGGGCGGCGGCGGTGCAACGGCCGGTATCCGCGTGGAAGACCAGTCCCGGGTCGGTGAGCTCGAGCGCATTGTGCGGGAGGAGATCATCACCGGCATCCCCGATGTGATTGGCTTTGCCCAGCAGGGCAGCCTGTTTGGCGGGTTTTCCCAGGGTGGAAATATCCAGGTCAATATCCAGTCATCGGATGCGGAGGCGCGCGCCCGCGCAACACAGGCGGGTTTGCAAATGCTGCGAGAGCGCTTTCCGGGCGTCAACATCAATGCCAACCCGCCGCCACAATCGACACAGCCTCGGCTGACACTGGTACCCAATGACCGGCGTATCCAGGAAGCGGGCTGGGCCCGACGGAATGTGGCCGGCATGATTGCCATGCTCGGGGATGGCCAGTTCATTGGCGAGTATTTCGACGGCGAGAGCCGAATGAACATCATCCTGCGTTCGCAGGGGTGGGATACGCCCGACCAGCTGGCCGGTCTGCCGATCGCGACGCCGAGCGGCGCCATTGTGCCGCTGGGCGATCTCGTGGAGGTGCGAGAAGAGGTTGGCGTCGGGGGCATTCAACGCCTCAACCGGCGTCGCACGGTGACGATCAATATCAACCAGCCGGATGGCGTTTCGCTCGAGGAAATCCTCTCGGTCGTTCAGGAAGAGGTTGAACCGGTCATTCGCGCCGAACTGCCGGCGGATGGAACAGTTGTTTACGGCGGCAGCGCCGACAGCCTGGACCGGGCCATCAACACCATGCTGATGAATATGGGCATGGCGATGGTCATCCTCTTTCTCATCCTCGCCGGGATGTTCCGTTCATTGCGGGATGCCGTGCTGGTTCTGGTCTCGATACCGCTGGCCGGTGTGGGGGGTGTGGCTATGTTGCAGATCCTGAATCTCTTCGTGACACAGCCCCTCGACCTTTTGACCATGATGGGCTTCGTCATCCTGCTCGGCCTTGTGATCAATAATGCGATCCTTCTGGTCGATCAGACCCGCCAGGGTGAACGTGAGGGGCTGGGCCGACGCGATGCTGTGGAGGCAGCGTTGCGCATGCGGTTGCGACCCATCTTCATGTCGACCATGACCAGTTTGCTGGGCATGCTCCCGCTGCTGCTTGTCCCCGGGGTGGGCAGTGCGATCTATCGCGGTCTTGCCGCGGCGATTGTGGGCGGGATGAGTATCAGCCTGGTCTTCACCCTGATCCTGATCCCCTGCCTGCTCAGGCTCGGCGAGGGCGCCAAGGCGCACCTGACGCAAGCCGATTCCCAAGTCCAACCGGCCGAATAGGCTGACCCGCGGAGACCCCTCATGCTGGCTCAAACTCTCAAACTGACGCTCGCGCTGCTGATCCTGGCGCTCGCCAGCCCCGCCGCGCTGGCCCAACAGGCGCCGCCACCTGCCGTGGTTCGAACCTCCGAGATCGTGTCACTGGACATGGCGCGGACCATCAACACGCCGGCGAGCGTGATGTCGCGCAATGATGCCCAGATCGCGGCGGAAGCGTCCGGCCGCATCACCTTCATTGCCGAACCGGGTGACGAGATCGAGGACGGCGGGCTGATCGCGCAAATGGATGATCGCCAGGCCCGCATCGAACTGGAATCAGCCCGCGCGCGGCATGCTCGGGCCGCCGCCAATGCCAGTTATCAAAACGCCGAGGCGTCGCGTTATCAACAATTGGCAGAAAATGGCACCGTGCCGGCCACGCGTTTGCGCGAGGTTGAGCTAGCGCGGGATCTGGCCGTCCAGGATGCCCGCGAGTCCCGCTCTGCACTCGACCGGGCCGAGCTGGTCCTGGAGCGCACACAAATCCGCGCGCCTTTCTCCGGGCGTGTGGCCGAACGCCTGATCCAGGTCGGGGAATTGTCGGCACCCGGGCGCGATATCGCCCGCCTGGTTGATATCGAGCACAAGGAAGCCGTGGCTCAGGTCCCGGTTGCCGTCGCGCCCTATCTTCGGGTCGGAATGGATGTCACGCTGTCCTTGTCCGACAGCACGTCCGTTCGCGCGCCGATCCGGGCGATCATCCCGGTTGGCGATGCTGTTTCGCGGACCTTTGAGGTCCGCATAGACCTGGAGGGGTCAGACTGGATTATCGGCTCGGCTGCCCGGGTAGCCCTGCCCACCGAAACGCCTCGCACACAGCTCGCCGCGCCCTATGACGCGGTCATTTTGCGGGCCAATGGAAACTTCGTCTTTGTCGTCGATGACGAGGACATTGCCCACCAGGTCGCGGTCGCGCCCGGCGTGCGTACTGATGGCTATATCGCGATTGATGGCGAGGTGGAGATCGGTCAGCGCGTTGTCGTCTCGGGGGCGGAAACCCTGTCGGAAGGCCGTACAGTCAGCGAGCTGGGCGAGGACGCCTGATCAGCAGGCGACCACGTTCACGGCCAGGCCGCCCTGGCTGGTTTCCTTGTATTTCTCCTGCATGTCGACACCGGTCTGACGCATGGTCTCGATGACCTGGTCGAGCGAGACTTTCATGTCGGCCGAGGTCGCCTTGAGGGCGAGACGGGCGGCGTCGATGGCCTTGATGGCGCCAATGGCATTGCGTTCGATACAGGGGATTTGCACCAGCCCGCCAACCGGGTCGCATGTCAGACCGAGATTATGCTCCATGCCGATCTCGGCGGCGTCCTCGATCTGGGCATTATTGGCGCCCATGGCAGCGGCGAGTGCCGCGGCGGCCATGGAACAGGCGACGCCAACCTCGCCCTGACAGCCGGCCTCCGCACCGGAGATCGACGCGTTTTTCTTGTAAAGCGAACCGATCGCGGCGGCTGTCAGGAAAAAGCGCTGGAGGGCTTCTTCATCATCCTGGTCACGATGGTATTTGTCGAAATAGCGGGCGACGGCAGGGATGATGCCAGCCGCGCCATTGGTCGGCGCGGTGACGACGCGGCCACCGGCGGCATTCTCTTCATTCACCGCCATCGCCCACAGATTGATCCAGTCCATCGCGGCCAGTGGGTCCTTCTTGGGATCCACCGGTTCGGCGATCAAGTCGCGATTCATCTTGGGCGCGCGGCGTTTCACATTGAGGCCGCCGGGCAGGGTGCCGTCCTGTTTGAGGCCGCGATCAATACAGTCCTCCATCGCCCGCCACAGACCTTCAATCCCCGCCCGGATCGTATCATCGGGCAGGAAGGTGCGCTCATTGGCCAGCATGATGCGATAGATGGACAGGCCGGTGCGTTCACCAATCTCCAGCAGCTCGGCCGCCGAGTTGAAAGGATAGGGCTCGCCTTCCTTCACATCGGCAGCGGAATTGCGCCCCGCCTCGTGTTCATCGATCACGAAACCGCCGCCGATTGAGTACCAGATTTCCTCGCGAATGATCTCGCCGGCTTCATCCAGAGCGCGAAACTTCAGTGCGTTGGAGTGAAAGGGAAGGCGAATATCACCGCGGAAATCCAGGTCCTTGCGCTCTTCGAACGGGATTTCCCGGCCATCGCTCAAGCGCAGCGTCTGCTCGGACCGAATGCGGGCGAGGCGATCCGGGATGGTGTCGGGATTGATCCTTGCCGGATCCTGGCCCTCCAGTCCAAGCAGGACAGCCGTATCCGTGCCATGACCCAGGCCGGTCAGGGCCAGTGAGCCGTACAGCTCTGTCTGCAGGCGTGCGATCGGACGCTCTGCCTGTTCGGCCATGACGCGCTCGACAAAAACCTTGCCGGCCTTCATCGGCCCGACAGTATGCGAGCTAGAGGGCCCGACACCGATCTTGAAGAGGTCGAAAACACCGAAATGCATGGCGATACTCGCTGAGTTGCGATGATGGAGGGTGGCCGTGGGGCGTCGTGGTTCGACTAGTCGTCGCCGAGGCCCTGGTCACGTGTGAAAGCATTGAAGCAGATGATGGTCTGCGTGTCCTTGATGCCCTCGATCGTCTGAACCTTCTGGTTCACGAAACGGCCGATATCGGCTTCGTCCTGGAGCGTGAAGCGGGCCAGCAGGTCAAAAGCGCCGGAGATGGAATGGACCATGGGCGCCTCGTCGAGATTGTCGACCAGTTTGGCGGCAACATCATAGGTGTGGCCGAGCTCGCATTTGATGAAGACGTAGAACTGGCGCATGGAAAACTCCTCGGGCTCAAACTGCCGCCATCCGGGCGGCCAGGCGGGTGTGACATTATCGGCAAGTATTGGCCGGTTGAACCGCCTGTGTGACAGGCTCGGCGGGCCTTCGCCAGTGCGAAATCGCGCGCGGCTCAGGTCACAGCGGCACGCTGGTTGAAGCGCGGCTCACGCCACTCCTCCGCCGTCATCACCTCGACCAGATGATCCACAGCCCGGGCCACGTCGTCGAAACCGACATAAAGCGGTGTGAAGCCGAAGCGCAGGATATCCGGCGCCCGGAAATCCCCGATCACGCCCCGCGCGATCAGGGCTTGCATGATCGGGTAGCCGTGTTCATGGGCAAAGGAGACTTGCGAGCCACGCTGCTGCGCGTCGCGCGGGCTTCGCAGCTCGAACCCGTCCAGCCGCTCCTCAACCTGTTCGATGAAGAGACCGCCCAGCGCCTGGGACTTGGTCCGGATCGCGTCCATGTCTGCTTCCAGCATGATGTCGAGGCCGCATTCCAGCGCGGCCAGGCCGAGAATGGCCGGCGTCCCGCACTGAAACCGGTCAATCCCGGGGGCTGGTTCGTACTGGTCTTCGAAGGCAAAGGGCCGGGCATGGCCGAGCCATCCGGACAGGATGGGAGACACCACCTCCTGGTGACGCTTGGCGACGAAAAGGAAGGCTGGCGCACCGGGGCCGCCATTGAGATATTTATAGCCGCAGCCCACGGCGAAGTCGGCGCCACAATCATTGAGTTCAACCGGCAGGGCGCCGGCCGAATGGCTGAGGTCCCAGATCACCGGAATACCCCGGGCCTGGGCGAGGTGGGTGAGAGCCTTCATGTCGTGCAGGCGGCCCGATTTGTAATTCGTGTGGGTCAGGAGCAGGGCCGCAACATCGTCGTCGAGCGCCTCCGCAATCTCGGAGGTTTCGACCAGACGCTGGCGGATGCGACCGCCGGAAAGGGTCGCGAGACCTTCCATCATATAGGCATCGGTCGGGAAATTCCCGCGCTCTGACAGGATGACAGAGCGCTCGGGCGAGAGTTGAAGACACGCGCACAAAGATTTGAAAATATTCACAGATGTGGATTCGCCCGCCAGCACCTCATCGGCCTCGGCGCCGATCAATCGGGCGATCTTGGCACCCAGTCGGCGCGGGGCATTGATCCAGTCATGCGTGTTCCAGGAGCGGATGAGATCCTCACCCCATTCCTGACGGAGAACGTCCTCCATGCGAGCCGGGACGCTGGCAGGCCGAGCGCCGAGCGAATTGCCGTCCAGATAGATAACGCCGTCCGGCAGATCGAAGCGTGATTTGAAGCCTGCCAGGGGGTCGACCGCATCGAGCGCCTTTATCTCATCACGTGTTTTCATGTCAGCTCTCTCAGAACAGCCCGGACGGGCGCGGCATCGGCGCCCGCAATCTTCAGGGGCAGGGCGATCAATTCATATGCGCCGTCAGGCACATCGTCGAAGACCAGGCCTTCCAGGATGCGCAGGCCGTGCCGATGCACGGCATGATGGGCATCCATGGTTTTGGACGTCTCCGGATCAAGCGATGCGGAATCCACCCCGACCAGCCGGCACCCAGCGGCGGCGAGCGCATGGATGGTGTCGGCATGAAGGGCGCGGAAATCACTGTCCCAGGTCTCGTGTGGGAATTTTGAATAGGTGCGGATCAGAACGCGCTCTGACGCGCCGATCTTTTCCCAGTCCAAATCACCCGGATGCACGTGGGAGCCACTCCCCTGTGCCGTGATCAATCGGCAGGGGCCGATATAGAGCTCGATATCGGCGGCGGCCATATCGTCCCCGTCCGGGTCATAATGACTGGGCGCATCCGCATGGGCGCCGCTGTGGGTGGACAGGGTCAGGCGGGAAACCTTGACCGGGCAATCCGGCCCGATCGTCCAGACCGCGTCACAGGCGAATGCTGTGTCGCCGGGCCAGACCGGCAGTCCGGACCGCAGGGTTTGTGAAATGTCCCAGAGCTTGGCCATGGCGATCAGAGCGAGGTCCGGACGGTCCAGATTTCCGGGAAGAAGCGCAGATCCAGCGCTTTGACCAGATAGGACACGCCACCTGTGCCGCCAGTGCCACGGCGATAGCCGATGATGCGCTCGACGGTTTTCATGTGGTTGAAGCGCCATTGCTGGAATTTGTGTTCCAGGTCGACCAGCTTCTCGCCCAGCTCATACGCCTCCCAATGCGTGTCGCTGTCGCGATAGATTGCGCGCCAGATTGCCTCGACCGCCTCGCTGGCCTCATACGGTTCCGACCAGTCCCGCTCGAGCTTGTCCGCAGGAATGTCATAGCCCTTGCGGCTGAGCCAGCGCAGGGTCTCATCCCACAGGCTGGGCGCATTGAGTGCGCCTTCCACCATCGCGCGAGCGGGTGGATTGTCGGCGTGGACCCGGGCGAGGGTCGCATTCTTGTTGCCCAGCCGGAATTCCAGCGTGCGATACTGGAAGGACTGAAATCCGGAGGAGGCGCCCAGCTTGTCCCGGAAAGCCAGGTAGTCGGCCGGGGTCATGGTGGCGAGCACGTCCCAGGCCTGGATCAATTGCTCCTGGATGCGGCTGACGCGGGCGAATTTCTTGAGCGCCGGGCCGGCATCATCACGGCACAGATCGGCCAGCGCGGCCTCGGTTTCGTGCAGAACCAGCTTCATCCACAACTCAGCGACATGATGGATAACCACAAAGAGCATTTCGTCATGCTCGTCGGTGATCGGCTTTTGTGCGGCAAGCAGGGTGTCGAGGGCGAGATAGCCGCCATAGGACATCTCGTCCTTGAAGTCCCAGTGAATGTCCTCGCCGGACACGTCCACCCGGGACGAAAATGTCTCGCTCATACCGATACTCCCCGTTCTCCGGCCGCGAGCCCGAACGACTCGCCGGCACCGTCGTCGTTGCGAGAGGTGTAGGGGCTAAGGCAGCGGGCTGGCAACCGCGTGCGACGCTTGATGCCGGTCGTCTGCTTGCCTAGCTTGCGGCGGGTCTTCAGGGGGGAGATAGCGATGGAAGCCGCGAGCGAACAGACAGTCTGGGATGTGATCGGGCTCTATCTGCAACAGGGCTATATCCACATCTTGCCGCGCGGCCTGGATCATATCCTCTTCGTGCTGGCGCTTTTCTTTGCCTCGACCCGGATGAAACCGTTGGTCTGGCAAATATCCGCTTTCACGCTGGCCCACACGATCACGCTGGGCCTGGCGGTTCTCGGCTATGTCAGCCTAGATGCGTCGATCGTCGAGCCGATTATCGCCCTGTCCATTGCCTTCGTGGCGATCGAGAATCTCGTCTTCAAGGATATGACGCGCTGGCGTCCGGCCATTGTCTTCGCCTTCGGCCTTTTCCATGGGCTGGGTTTCGCCGGGGTGCTGACCGATTACGGCATTCTGCAGGATCAGATCCTGCCCTCGCTACTGAGCTTCAATGTCGGCGTCGAGGCCGGGCAGCTGACGATTGTCGCAGCCTGCTGGCTGGCACTGCACCGCTTCGCCGATGCTTCCTGGTATCCATGGCTGGTCCGGTTCGCCTCGGGCGCCATCGCCCTGATGGCCTTGTGGTGGACCGTCGAACGGGTCTTCCTTGGCGGCTAGCGCGGACACAAAAAAGGCGGCCCCGTATGGAGCCGCCTTGTCTGCGTTATGACACGTCGTTTACCAGCCGCAGTCGCGGGTGGCGTTTTGCTCTTCCAGATGCGTCATCAGCGGCTGGAAGTAGGCGATGATGGCCGAGCCATCCATCTCACGCGTGCCGGTGAAGGCTTCCAGCGCGTCCGGCCAGGGCTGGCTTGCACCCATTTCCATCATCGCGTTGAAGCGGGCACCGACCTCTTCATTGCCGTAGATCGAGCAGCGATGCAGCGGGCCTTCCCAACCGGCCATTTCACAGGCCGCTTCGTGGAACTGGAACTGCATGATGAAGCTCAGGAAATAGCGTAGATAGGGGACATTATTGGCGATGTGGTATTTCGAGCCCGGGTCGAAAGCACCGTCGCCACGCTCGACCGGCGGCACAATGCCCTGATAGCTCTCGCGCAATTCCCACCAGGCTTCATTATAGTTTTCCGGCTGGATCTCACCGCGCAGCACGCGCCAGCGCCACTGATCCATCATCACGGCGAAAGGCAGGAAGGCAATCTTGTCGAGCGCCGTATCCATCAACAGGCCGAGGTCCGCCGAGGCGTCCGGCACGTCGGCGGGATCGAGCAGGCCGATCTGGACCAGGTAGTCCGGCGTGACCGACAGGGCGATGAAATCCCCGATGGCTTCATGGAAACCATCATGGGCACCGCCCTGGAAGAGGAAGTCCTGATCATTATAGGCGCGCTGGTAGAAGTTGTGGCCCAGCTCGTGGTGCACGGTGACGAAGTCGTCCGCATTGACGCGGGTACACATCTTGATGCGAAGGTCTTCCTCACTGTCCAGGTTCCATGCAGAAGCGTGGCACGCCACCTGGCGATCGCGTGGCTGGACGATCAAGGAGCGATCCCAGAACGTGTCGGGCAGTTCTTCCATGCCCAGAGAGGTGAAGAAGGTCTCGGCCGTCTCGGTCATCCGGATCGGATCATAGTCCGCATCGACCAGGAGCTGGGTCAAATCATAGGCCGGACCGGCATTGCTGACCGAGGCGACATCGCTGAGCGAAGCCCAGGACTGGGCCCACATATTACCCAGCAGGTCAGCCCGGATCGGCCCTTCAGCCGCCTGGACCTCATCGCCATAAAGTTCGTTGAGGTCGTCACGCACATAGCAGTGAAGCTGTTCGTAGAGCGGCTCGACCTGGCCCCAGAGGCGTTCGACTTCCGCTTCCATCTCGGCCGCCGGCATGTCGTAATTCGACAGCCACATCTCGGCGAGGTCGGAGAAACCCAGATCGCGAGCGCCGGCATTGGCAATTTCGACCATCTCGGCATAATCGGCCGACATCTGCTCGGGATCATAGCTGTCGCGCCAGCCGGCCCAGACATGGGACAGGAATTCCGGATCACGGCTGGTCCGCATGATGTTTTCCAGCTCATTGTGATCGACCATTTCGCCGTCGATTTCCATCAGACCGGTGGAATAGGCGGACCCCATGCGCGTCGTCAGTTCCGACAGGCGCGCGGCCGCAGCACTGTCGGACGGGGCGGGCAGGGTGATGCCGGCTCGCAGGACATTCATCTTGCGCGCCATCTCGGTCGACAGGTCGAGCTCGTTGTAGCGCGCGGTTTCTGTTGCCAGGCGGACCGCCATCTCCGTGCCCTGGGTCGACATCCGCTCCAGCAGCCAGTTGGTGTCATAGGTGATGAAATTATTCTGTACCCAGGCTGTGCGGGCGCCGAACTCGCTGAATTCACGCAGCTCGCTTTCGGCATCAGCCAGGAAGCGTTCAGCATCGGCGACCGTCACCGCCGCATCGCTGGACGAGTTCGCGGCTGCGGTCTCACTGCCGCCTGCCGGTGTTTCGGTCGGTGCACTGCACCCGGCCAAGACGGCCAGAAGGGCGCCGGATGCGACGCCCGCCATCAATCGTTTCATGATCATTTCTCCCCATCTGCCTCACAAGGCAGGTTTGGCTATCGGACGCTATCCTGAGGGCCTTGACGTGCAGGTCAAGACGTTCCCACGCAAAAGTGTGCGCATAACCGACGATACACGGCTATCGCGCCGCTGCGGCACGCATGACGCGTTCCATGCCATCCAAAAAGGCGGATCGGTCCTTGGGTCCAAAGGGTTTTGCGCCCGAGGTCACCGCCCCTGTCTCGCGCAAATCGGTCATCAGGTTCCGGGTCGCCAATGAGGCGCCGATATTGTCCTCGGTCCAGAGTTTCCCGCGTGGATCAATCCCGATCGCGCCAGCCTTGATACAGCGATCGGCCAGCGGGATATCAGTTGTCACGAAGACATCGCCCGGTCCGATATGGTCGGCGATCCAGTCATCGGCTGCGTCCAGCTTGCCTTCAACAATGACCAGCCGAGCCCATTGAGAATTGGGGCGCCGCAGACCGCCATCGCAGACAAACAGCATCTCGGTCTGATGTCGCTCACCCACGCGGATGATCTCATCCTTCACCGGGCAGGCGTCGGCATCGACATAGATGGTCATCGTCTAGAGCTCGCCGACCATGGCCAGCATGGCGTCCAGATTGGCGGCGCCCAGCTTGCGGCAGCGCTCGGGCGACCAGCCGAATTCCGGATCGGGCAGGTCCGCATTGTCCTTGAACGGCATCTCCAGAGTCATCGCCAGGCATTTGAATTCATTGGCCAGATAATTGGTGCAGACCGAGAGATTGGCCGTGCCCGGCGCATCCACATCATAGCCATGCTCGGTCTGGAAATCCGGGCTGGCGAGGCAGAGCGCGTCCTTGTAGCCATCCAGCAAGTCCTGGCCCCGTGCATCGAAATTCGGCGCGCCTTCGCCACCGGCGATGAAATTATAGGGCAGGGCCTCATCGCCATGGACGTCGAGAGCGAGATCAATGCCCGTCTCGCGCATGCGGCCAAGAACATGGAAGACTTCCGGTGAATTTTCCGGCGAGGCCTTGTCCCATTCCCGGTTCAGATTGATACCCTTGGCATTGGTGCGCAGATGACCGCGCTTGGAGCCGTCGGGATTCATGTTGGGCACGATGTGAAAGACGGCGTGCTCGCGCAGCTTGCGGGCGACCGGATCATCATCATCGAGCAAGCGACCGAGAAAACCCTCCATCCACCATTCTGCCATCGTCTCGCCGGGATGCTGGCGCGCCGTGACCCAGATCGTTCGGGTAGCGCTGTCGGCCTCGCCAACCGTCAGCAAGTCCATGGTCTGGCCGTCCAGCGTTTCGCCGAGCACTTCCAGTTCGACGGCATGATGCAGCTGGGCCCAGGCGATCAAATCCTGGTGACGCTCCATGGAGAAGGGTGCGAAATAGGCAATCCAGACCGTGTCGGCCTCGGGAATATGGTGGAGAGTCAGCACGCCTTCGGCATAGTCGGTGTCGATCCGGAACCAGGTCTCGCGGTCATAGGAGGCACAGGCCTGATAGCCGGGCCAGCCTTCCAGATAGGCCGCGCCGCCGGCATTCTCGATCGCCATGATCAGCTGTTCGCCCATCGCGCCGGTGACGCGGAAATGGAACCATTGATAGAAGTCCGAGTCCTTGTCCTTGCGGATTTCCAGCCGGATCCGGCCCGGATCTGCGGCGTCGAGAACCTCAATATTGCCGCTGTCGAAGGCGTCGGTGATGTGAAGTGACATGAGGCGCTCCGGGTTGATCGCTAAAGGGTGACTCGCATGTGAAGCTGATAGACCATATCGCACGGCCAATCGATGGCGCACCTGCGTCCAGGCTTGTTGAACGTCGCCTCCGGGCGGCGGCTCGGGAGATATTTATCATGATGATCTGGCTTTCACGCTTGGCCCGTTTCGGGCTGCCGCTCTTCGTCTCGGCCATCTTTCTCGATTCATTGCGCTACAAATTCACCGACGCACCGGAGACGCAGGAAATCTTCGGTCGGCTCGATGGCTGGGCAGCGAGTTTTGGCGCGCCGGGTCTGTTTGATCATACCGGCCTGTTCAGCCAATACGTGATCGGTTCTGCCGAACTTGTTGCTTCTGCACTCCTATTGATTGGATTTATACCCGCTTTCCGGCGCCTTCAGGTCGCCGGCAGTGCTCTGGGCCTGGCGATCATGACCGGGGCGATCAGCTTCCACCTCTTCACGCCGCTTGGCATTGATCCGAACTCGGATGGTGGAGGTTTGTTTGTGGCCGCCTGTCTGGTCTGGCTGTCCTGCCTGGGCTTGCTGGTGATCAAGCGTCAGGATTTGCTGGCGCTCGGTTGCGGCCTCTTTCGGGCCTTCATTCCAACCAGGCGATAGACGAGCAAGGCGGCGAGAATGCCGCCATGGATGCACGGGGCGAGCTGGAAGCCCTTCACCATGAAGCCATGGTGCAGCACGGCCAGTATGGCCAGCGGATAGACGAGCCGGTGCAGGCCCTGCCAGCGCCGCGACCCCAGCCAGCGCTGCATCCGGTTGAAAGACGTAATCGCCAGGGGAATGAGCAGGATAAAGGCACTCATGCCGAGCGTGATGTAGATGCGGTCGGTCACATCGCGCCACAGGGCCGCCAAAGCGCCGGTCGCCGTCCCGGCCTCGATGAAGAGGTCGAGCCCGAGATAGGCGAGGATGTGCAGGAGCGCGTACCAGAAGGCCGCCAGGCCGATCCGGCGCCGCACCATCATGATTGGCCCCCACTTCGTCAGATCGCGAATGGGCGTCACAGCGAGCGAGATCAGCAATATCCGGATCGCGGTGTCGCCGAGAAAGCGGTGCGTGGTCTCGATCGGATTGAAGCCGAGCGCGTGCGGCTGCCCGTTGAGCAGCATCGCCCATTGCCAAGCCAGCCAGATCCCGGGCAGGGCAAGCAGCCAGAAGGTCAGCGGCTTCAGGAGGTGGCGACTGAAGGTGCGCAGGAGGGGATTGCGGGCCATGGGTGAGAGCTCGATGCCGGCTAGTGGTTTTCGATCAGATCCATGCCGGCATACAGGTGCGCGACCTGCTCGGAATAGCCGTTGAACATCTCCGTATCCCGCCGGGCGAAGACATTGCCGCCAATCACCCGCTCGGACCGCTGGCTCCAGCGCGGGTGGGCACGGTTCGGATTGACGTTGGAGTAGAAGCCATACTCATGCGGTGCGGACCGGTTCCAGCTGGTCTCGGGCTGTTCGGAGATGAAGCGGATTTTCACAATAGATTTTATAGACTTATAGCCATACTTCCAAGGCACGACGAGGCGGACCGGGGCGCCGTTCTGGTTCGGCAGGACCTCGCCATAAAGCCCGACGGCGAGGAAGGCGAGTTCATTCATGGCTTCATCCATGCGCAAGCCTTCGACATAGGGCCAATCAAGCACCGGAAAGCGCGTGCCGCGCATTTCATCGCGGTCCAGATCCGTCACAAACTGGACGTAGCGGGCCTGTGACGTGGGCTCGAAACTCGCCAGCACGGAGGCGAGAGGGACGCCGATCCACGGGATTACCATCGACCAGGCCTCGACACAGCGCAGCCGATAGATGCGCTCCTCCAGATCCGAGAAGTCGACCACGTCTTCAAGGGCGAAAGTGCCGGTACGCGCGGCATGGCCCTCGACGTCGATCGACCAGGGATCTGTGGTCAGGGCGCCGGCATAACGGGCCGGGTCGTCCTTGCCCACGCCGAATTCGTAGAAATTGTTATAGCCGGTCACCGCAGGATAAGGCGTCAGAGGATCCGCGACCTGATAGTCGCCCGAGCGATGGGCGAGCTCACCACTGGTAGGTCGTGTGCCCGCTGCAGCGGGCGCCGCACCGTCCTGGCCCGATTGGGCCTCGCATGCACTCAGGCCCGTAAGGGCGAGCGCGCCGCCCGAGGCGATGATCTTGCGGCGATTGAGATAGAGGCCCTTCGGTGTCACGTCGTCTTCGCGACTTTGCCAAGGGTGTTTCTTGTGAATGAACATGTGTCGATATCCGTGCCTGCTCGGTTCAGAACCTAGGGCAAATTGCGGACACGTCTTCCCCTCCAACGGTTTCGTGATGACTTGGCGGGATGATGTTACCCTGACTTGAGAAGGTCTCCGGCCTGAATGGGGAACCCGAAACAACAAGTTTGGCGTTGACGGCGCCCTTGAATCCGTGCCGCAACTGCCACTGAAACGGGTGCCCTGATCGGCGCGCCCGACAACCACCTGACAGGGGTCTCAATTGCCCAGCCAAACCAGCCGTTCCACGCTCAATGTCCGTAATGCCACGCTGGAGGATATCCCCGGCATCATTGCGCTCGTCGGCAAGGTGTATCCCGAAATGGGGGCCTATTCAGCGGGCATGCTGCAGGGGCAGATCTCCAACTTCGCCGACGGTCAGGTCGTGGTGGAGTATGACAGCGAGATTGTCGGTTACGCGGCCAGTTTCATTATCGATGGCGAAACAGCGCTCAAGCCGCACACTTGGGACACCATCACAGGCGGCGGCTATGCCTCGCGCCACAATCCCAAGGGTGAATGGCTGTACGGGATGGAGGTCTGTGTCGACCCGGACCGCCGCCGTCTGCGTATTGGTCAGCGCCTCTATGACGCCCGCAAGGAATTGGCCGAGCGCTATGAGCTGGACGGGATCGTTTTCGGCGGGCGCATGCCGAACTGGCAGCGCAAACGCAAGCAATACACGTCGGCCAAGGCCTATCTTGATGCTGTCATGGCGCAGGAAGTCTCCGACCCGGTGATCCGCTTCCAGACCCGGATGGGGTTTGAACCCATCGGGGTCCTGAAAGCCTATCTGCCCAGCGACCGGGCCTCGCGGGGATGGGCCAGCCATATGGTCTGGCGCAATCCCTATGCCGTGGAGCAAAAGCTCAGTGCCAACGCCCCGCCCGGACAAAAAGACATTGTCCGGGTCGCGACGGTGCAATTCCAGCAGAGGCGGGTTGAGAGTTTCGACGAGTTTATCAGCAATATCGAATATTTCGTCGATGTGACCTCGGATTATCGCTGTGATTTCGTGGTCTTTCCGGAGCTCTTTACCCTGCAGCTTCTCGCGCTCGAGGAAACCCGGCTGACCCATGCCCAGTCCATCGAACGCCTGACCGAGTACACGCCGCATTTCGTCGAGAAAATGCGCGAACTGGCGATCAGCTATAATATCAACATAATCGGCGGCTCTCACCCGACCCGGACGGAGGATGACGACATCCAGAATGTCGCCTATGTCTTCCTGCGCGACGGGTCAGTGCATGCTCAGGAAAAGATCCACCCGACGCCATCCGAGCGGCATTGGTGGAATATCCTTGGCGGCGACGAGATCATCACCATCCCGACCGATTGCGGTCCGATCGGCGTTCTGATCTGTTATGACAGTGAATTCCCCGAATTGGCGCGCAAGCTGGTGGATGCCGGCGCGAAACTCCTCTTCGTTCCTTTCTGCACCGATAACCGCCAAGGCTATTTGCGGGTGCGCTATTGCGCCCAGGCGCGGGCGATCGAGAACCAGTGTTATGTCGTGATGTCCGGCAATGTGGGAAATCTGCCGGGTGTGGAAAACATGGACATCCAATACGCCCAGTCCTGCATTCTCACGCCCTGCGACTTCCGTTTCGCGCGCGACGGCGTGGCCGCGGAATGTACCGAGAATGTGGAGACGGTTGCCATTGCCGATCTGGATCTGACCGATCTGGACTGGGCCCGGCAGGAAGGTACGGTCCGCAATCTTCGTGATCGTCGATTTGATCTCTACAAGGTCGATTGGAAAGCCTGATGTCGATCGCGGTCCGTGCCGCCGGTCCGGCCGATCTGGATCGGATCGATAGCATCGAGGGCGCGAGCTTCACTACCGATCGGTTTGCCCGCCGCAATCTCGCACGCATGCTGCGTGGCGGGTGCACGCAATTCCTGCTCGGGGACACGGACGCGAGGGCAGGCGGCTATCTTGCGCTGAGCCTTCGCAAGGGCAGCCGTGTCGCCCGGATTTATTCCCTCGCAGTGGCGCCGGACAGCCGTCGACGAGGTGTCGCCGAAGCCCTGATCGAGGCCGCAAAGAGGCTCGCGACCGCGCAAGGGCGTGACTGCTTGCGGCTTGAAGTCCGAGCCGGAAACAGGGCGGCGATCAACTTGTATGAGCGGCTCGGATTTCGCTTGCATGACAGGCGAAATGCCTATTACGAGGACGGTGAAACAGCCTTGGTTCTGCAAGCCCCGACCGGCCCCCACGCAGAGCCTGATAATGCGGAGCATGACCCCCTTTGAGCGACTGGCTCATTCTCGTTGAATTTCCCAACGACCTCGCCCAGCACGAAACCCCGCACAAAGTGCTGCGCGTTCGCGATTACCTCGCCAATCCGGCCCTGTTCACCCAGCGCCGCCCCAATATTCTCAATCTGGCGCGCTCCTATGGCTACCAGACGCAGGGTTATTACGCCTCGCTGCTGGCCGAGGCTCGCGGACACCGGATTGCCCCGACCGCCCAGACCATGGTCGAGCTGTCCCGCAAGAGCCTCTATGCCCAGGCGCTCCCGGAGCTCAATGCGGCGCTGGCGCGCGAGTGCCGCGATCCATCCAGCCTGCCCTCCACCCTGACAATCGCTTTCGGGCGCGTCGATCAGGCCGGGCTGACCCGTTTTGGAAAGCTCCTTTTCGACTGGTTCCGCGTGCCGGTTCTGGAAGTATCGCTGGGCAAGGCAGGGCAGGGCATTGATCGCATTCGGCCACTGGCCCCGAACAGTCTCAAGGGCGAGGTCCGGGCCTTCTTCCTCGACGCGCTCGAAACCTATACCCAGCGTGGCTGGTCCGACCGCAAAGAGCGGTCGCCTGCGCGTTGGTCCCTGGCAGTCCTGACCGATCCGGCGGAAGACATGCCGCCGTCCAAACCCGCCTCACTGAAACGGCTCGCCAGCGTCGCCGCACGGATGGGTGTGGAGGTGGCCTTTATCGGTCCCAATGATCTGGCCAGTCTCGCCGAGTATGATGCTCTCTTCATCCGCATGACGACCGCGATCGACAATGTCACCTACCGCTTCGCCCGACGCGCTGAGCAGGAGGGCATGCCGGTGATCGACGACACGGCCTCGATGATCCGTTGCACCAACAAGGTCTTCCTGAAGGAATTGCTGGAATTGGGCGGCGTGGCAGCACCGCGCACGGAGGTCATTGACGAGAACCAGCCGCTCGACGGCTTGATGGACCGGCTGGGGACGCCGGTGGTGTTGAAGGCGCCCGATGGCTCATTCTCCCGATCGGTACACAAGGTCTCGACCGAAGCCGACCTCAAGATGCGGGCGAAACAATTATTCGAGGACACGGCGCTGATCATTGCCCAGGAATATCTTCCCACCAGTTTCGACTGGCGTGTCGGTGTCCTGGATGGCGAAGCCCTGTTCGCCTGTCAGTACAAGATGGCGAAAGGGCATTGGCAGATCATCAAGCATCGCGAGGGCGCCAAATCGCTGGAGGGCGGCTCCGCGACCTTCGACGTGGTTGACGCGCCGGCCGCAGTCATCGAGACGGCACTCGCAGCGGCCCGTCTGATTGGCAGGGGCCTGTATGGCATCGATCTCAAGGAAACGCCGGAGGGTGTTTACGTCATCGAGATCAATGACAATCCGAACCTGGAAAGCGATGTGGAAGGCCTTGTCCTCAAGGACCGTCTCTGGGAATCCATCATCCGCTGGTTCGCCCGTCGCCTGGAAACCCGGATCGGGCTTTCGGCTTTACCGGCCCAAGCCCGGACCTGAGGAAAGGCCCCAAAATCCGGGCGAGGGACTGTTCGGGCTTAGCTGGACGCGTCTTGAACGGCTTCGCCGGCGCGTTCGATGTCCTGGCCTGCACCACGCAGTGTATTGCAGCCGGCCAGACTGATGGCGAACAGTGTCATTGCGGTCAAAGTGATGATCTTCTTCATGGCAAATCCTTTTCTGTGCCGTCGCGGCAGCATGCAAGAGCCCGCGCCGATGGACAACAAATAGCCACGGGGTCACAGAGAATCCTACTGCGCGCCCTGTTGCGCTGCTTGCGGTCCGACCAGGTGATCAGCGTCACTCAGGCTGGCGAGATAGACGATAATGCTCCGTCGAGCGTCGGCGTCATCCAGGCGAAAGCGCATTCGTGTACCTGGTATCATTGCAGTCGGGTCGGCGAGCCAGCGGTCGAGGGTCTCGGCATTCCAGACAATCGCCGCCTCGGCGAGCGCGTCCGAGTAGGGATAGTCAGGCACGGCGCCCGCGGCGCGGCCAAAGACACCTCGATGCATGGGCCCATACTTGTTGCGGTCTGGCGCGTGGCAGTTTCCGCAATATTGCCGGTAAAGGACTTCGCCACGCTCTGCTTGCGGTGCCGGATCAGGTGCACTGTCGCTCATGGCAAGGGACATCAAGGCCAGGAACGTTGTGGATGAGGGCAGTCCGATCATGATGGCGCAGTCCGCAGTTTCGGGGGCAGCAGAGCGTGGCGAAGCAAGGTGTCACTCCGCAATAATGTCGCGATGTTGCGGAGCGAGGGCTGCGAGGAGCCGGTTCTGGGCCCGGAAGGGAACCCCATTATCACTCATCGCGACCTGTAGGTTCTCGACGAGGGCATAGAAGTCCGCCTCCGTGACGCCCATGCCCCGATGGGCTTCTGACATCGAACGTCCGGTGTAGGTGCAGGGGCCGTTGAGGATGACGCAAAACTGCTCGACAAGCATGCGCTTGACGCGCGTTTCGTCGATCCCCCGGAAGAATGGCGCGGTGCGTTCGTCCGCGTTCAGATTGACCAGGAAGTCATCCATGATCCGCTCCAGGCCAGGGCGGCCGCCAAAGCGTTCGAACAGGTCCTGTCCGTCCGTGATGACCGGTGTGACCGGGGCGGAGTCCTGGGCCGCGAGCGCCGGCATGGCGGAGCTGGCCAGAAAGGTGAGGGCGAGGCCCGTCGTCAATGTCTTGAGCATGATTGTACTCCTGCGTTTGGACGCGATTATCGGGATCAGAAAGAGAAGTTCAGGGAGGCGTAGACGCCGGTCTGGTCACCCACCACGATATTGCCGAGATCGACATAGGCGAGCGTGGCCGAGACATTCTTGGTCGGCGCCCATGCGACGAAGACGTCGAAGGCGTCACCCTCGGCGGCGATGGCGAGATTGTCCGGCTTGGTCCGATATTCTGCACCGACCGCCAGAAAGCGATTGATCAGATAGGCGGCAGACGCCTCGAACTCGACACTGTAATCCTCGTCAAAGCCGAGAATGCCGAACTGGTTGGCCTGGGTCATCCGGACCGTGGCGTTCAGCAGCAGGCTCTGGTCAAGATAAAGCTTCGTGGCGGACAGATAGACATCCAGCCCATCGCCGTCATCGGCGCCGAGTGACTGGACCAGTGCGTCCTGGGCATTGTCCTTGTACTGGATGCCGACCGAAACCTGCGGTATCCAGCTGTCCTGCTCCAGCACGGCATCACCGAACAGCCGGACCTTGGCGCCATAGGTGGTCACGTCGATATCGTATTCCGGGCCGAGACCGAGCGCGACGCCGACATCTTCGAGATTGAAGGATTGCTGCGAGATCGAGAGTTCGACGCGATTGAAGACGCCGACCTGGACGCCGTAACTTTCCAGTGAATAGTCATCCGTCTCGACGCGGGTGAAATACCCGGCGCCACCGATCTGGTTTTCGGTCCCGTACCCCGCGATCAGGGCCCAGGGGGTCAGACCGCCGCCGGCCGACCCTTCGACCTGGCTCACCCCGCCGGTCAGGAGCAGGCGACCCGAAGAGGGGCCGCTCAGATTGAACAGGCCGTCGCCATCCTGGCTGAAGGCCGGCGCGGTCGTCGTACCGAGCGCAAGACTGGTCAGGACGAGTGATAAGCGTGATGTGAATGCCATGTGTTCCCCCGCGTGGAAAAGAATGGGTCGACACCGCCGAAAGGGCGGCCTCGGGAGCAGTAACGAAGCGCGTCGCGAAGCGGATGCATCGAGGCTTCAAAAACACGATCCGACCCCGGGATTGCCTTTGAGCCGCGGCGGGCTATGTGCCGGGAGGGTGGCCGGTTTATGCGGTCTTGATGATCGGACAGGTGCGAAAAACTCATGGATCCGGAACGGCCAAAAGCGCTGTTGAAACAGGTCTCTCTCGGGAGTCGCTCGGCCTTCAGCGAACTCTATGACATCACGAATGCGAAGCTGTTCGGGGTGACCCTGCGTATCTTGCATGACCGCGCTGAAGCCGAGGAAGCCGTGCAGGATTGCTATCTCAATGTTTGGCGACGCGCCGCCAAGTATGATGCCGGACGGGCGAGCGCCATGTCCTGGCTGATTGCGGTGGCCCGGAATGCTGCGATTGACCGCTTGCGCCGTCGCCGCGAGACCGCGCCACTCGAGTCCGCGCCGGAACCGGCGGATGAGAGCCACTCGGCCGAGGATCTGGTGGTCTTTGCAGGCGAGGCGGATCGGCTGCATGATTGCCTCGGTGCCTTGTCCGGGAAGGAATCGGAATTTGTGCGACAGGCCTTCATGACCGGGCAATCCTACCCGGAGGTCGCCCGGGCGGCTGACAAACCCCTGGGAACCGTAAAAAGCGTCATCCGCCGCGCGCTCATGAAGCTGCGAGATTGCCTGGAGCCGTCATGACCGAGCACGAGACCCCATCTTCCCACGGCCCCGACCTGCTGGCGGCAGAATATGTCCTGGGCGTCCTCGATGTGTCCGAGCGCGAAGCCGCGGAAACTCGGCTGCAAGAGGATGCGGATTTCGCGGACGCCGTGGCTCGCTGGCAGGGACGATTGGGTCCGCTGGCGGCGCCGGTCAGTCCGGTGTCGCCGTCGCCGGCGCTCAAACGACGCATTGAAGCGGCTCTGTTCGGGTCAGGCACGACAGAGACATCATCAACGGGCTGGCTGGGGAGCCTGGTGTTCTGGCGCACGACCACCGCCGTCTCGGCAGTCGCAGCTGCAATCGCCATTGCCGTGAACCTGGTCCAGCCAACCGGTCCCGCCGGCCCGTTGGAGCCGGACGGCGTCGAGACCTCATCCTCGGGCTATTTTGCAGCCTTGCGCGATGGCGATGCGGCGCCGGTCATTCTGGTCCGCTTCGAGCCGGACACGGGCGAACTGGTCTTGAGCGGTCCGGTCGCGAGTGATCTCGCGGATCCGGTCCAACCCGAACTCTGGATTATCCCGCCCGGGGAAGCGCCGCGCTCGCTCGGCTTGATCGCTGACACGGATGGCGTGGTGGACTCGCGCGTGCCGGTGGGAGCCGAGCTGGTAGCGGCGATCGGTGAGGGGGCGGTTCTCGCCATCAGCCTCGAGCCGCCAGGCGGGTCGCCGACCGGTGCTCCGACAGGCCCGGTGATCGCTGTCGGGACGGTTCAAACGCTCTGACGTGTCGGAGGTCCGGATATCCGGTGGCGGAGGGGGAGTCCGTATTACCGGCGTACCCGCATTTTCCCGCACGTCTCAAAAAGGTAAGCCTACAAAAGCATTTCCGGGCTTGCCTGTCTCGACACGTCCCAGCTTGTACCCCATAATCGCGGCTCTTTGTTGGGGCAATTGTTGGGGCTGCCGTTAGGGCACGGGTCTCAAAGCGGGGCAAAATGGCCGGAAGCCGGATGCTGAACAAGATGAGCGCGCGGACCGTCTCGGCGCTTATGCGTGAGGACGCCAAGCCTGGGCGACATGGCGACGGCGGTGGGCTTTACCTGAGCGTCGGGCCGGGAGGCGCGCGGCGCTGGGTGTTTCTGTTTCGCTGGCGCGGCAAGCTGAAGGAAATGGGGCTTGGCCCGGCGCGGTCTGTTTCGCTCGCAAAAGCCCGTGAACGGGCCGCAGACGCCCGCGAGAAGGTTGCGGATGGGGTGAACCCAATTGCAGCGAAACGCGCTTCCACGTCAATTCCTGAGTTCGGGGCGTTTGCGGTGGAGGTCGTCGAAAGCCTCGCCCCGCAATGGCGCAACTCGAAACACCGCGACCAGTGGAAGGCGACGCTGGCGAACGATGCGGCCGCGCTGGCGCATATCAGCGTGGACCGAATCGACACCGAGGAAGTGCTGGGAGTCCTGAAACCAATCTGGAGCGACAAGCCGGAAACCGCCTCGCGCCTTCGCGGGCGTATTGAGCGTGTTCTCGACGCGGCTAAGGCCAAGGGATACCGCGATGGCGAGAACCCGGCGCGCTGGAAAGGCCATCTGGCGAACCTGCTCCCGGCGCGGCAGAAGCTCACGCGCGGCCATCACCCCGCCATGCCCTATGCCGACATGCCGGAATTTTCGTCAGCACTACGCGCGCGCGAGGGCGTTTCGGCACGGGCGCTGGAGTTCCTGATTCTCACGGCAGCGCGGTCCGGTGAGGTGCGCGGCGCGCGCTGGTCTGAAATGGATCTGCAAAAACAGGTTTGGACCGTTCCCGCCGATCGAATGAAAGCGGGCAAGGAGCACCGCGTTCCGCTCACGGCCGAAGCCGCCACCATTCTGGAGGCCATCAAACCGCTTACCGGCGGCGAGCCGGATGCGCCGGTGTTTCCCGGAACCAAGGGCAAGCCGCTATCAGACATGTCCCTCGCGGCGGTGCTGCGCCGAATGAAGATACCAGCCAGCAAGGCGAGCGTTCACGGCTTTCGCTCCACCTTCCGCGATTGGGCGGGCGAGGCGAGTACTTTCCCGCGTGAGCTTGCTGAGGCGGCGCTGGCGCATGCGGTCGGCGATGCAGTGGAGCAGGCTTACCGGCGCGGCGATGCGCTGGAGAAGCGACGGCGGATGATGGAGGTCTGGGCGCAGTTCTATTTTTCAGCGGCTGCTGAAGCAGACGTGATTGAGCTAAAGGGACGTGCTCATGCACCGTAAGAAGGATTGGCCCCGACCATTTCTGTTTGATCCGTTGCGGCAACAACCCGGAGCGAAAGACAAAACTGTGCCGACATCGCCGCTCGATGATCCACGCGGGCATTTGGAATATGGCTTGGCCGAGATTTTGAAGCAGGCTCAGTCCGCAATTGATCGCGCCCCCGAAAGTGATGAGGCAAAGCTGGCGAAGCGGATGATTAAGCGGGCGGAGAGTATCCGTTTACTTTGCGCGCTTGGAAAATCAGAGCTAGCCGCGTCAGAGGGCATAATGCTCGGCTGGGATTTTGGGCAACTCATCATCGAGTTTGGCTTGGCTGAGCGGCTGGGACATGGGGCTCAATCGCAAGCCAACAAGCGAGAAAATGCAAAGCGTTCGGTTCAGGCGCGAAGACAGGATTTCGATGACTGGGCGCTACCCATCGCGCACGAGGTCGTCGAGGCCGCGTTGGTTATGAAAGAGCGAATCTCGCAGTCGCAGGCCGCCGAAGCGCTGTGTGACCGGGCGCATGAGCAGTTTCCCGGCGCGAAAATCCCAAAAAGCACGCGCGCGTATGAAAACCACATTCGGCGCTGGAGGGAAGAAGGGCGGATAGTGCTCAGACGTGAAACATGAAGGGTACTAAGTTTCATGGGTCGCACATTGCTGCGCCATGCTGTCAATAGGTGTCCTCCGAGGTTCGCCGAGCGGTTCGGCGATGGAGAAAGGAGGACAATATGCCAGACAAGGCCAAACGTGCCGCTTACTCGGTTCTCGACGCGGCGCAATATCTGGGCGTATCGCGCTCGCAGGTGTACCGCCTGCTCGCGGACGGCTCGCTTGATAGCCTGAAAATCGGCTCGCGGCGCTTAATCCGGCGCGATGCGATGGACGCGCTTCTGGAGCGGTCCGTCGCTCCTAGTCAGTCCTGAAAAGTGAAATGCCCCCAGCGCTGTTAGCGGCAGCGCCAGGGCGTATTCCAAACAAACCTTGGATGGAGGTTTATAACGATGGCGAAACTACGCCAGCGCGCGACCTCGCGCAATCATTTCGACCTGCCGCTTTTCCGCTTTGCGGCCCGGCGTGAAGATACCCGCCGCCTTTCCTATGCCGAGCGTTTCGTGCGCTCGCGCATGCCCTATCGCCCCGCCGAGACCGTGAAGCTGTACGCCTCGCTCGCGGGCCTGAATAGGGAGGACTAGGCCATGACAGAGACCGTTCTTGTCACCTTTCCAAGCGCGCCAGAACGCCCCGGCGTCTCTCTTACCGGGCGGGATGCCTGGGCGCTGGTGAAGCTAGCCGAAGCCGGGCCGAAGGGCGTCACCCCCTTTGATACTC
>Ga0189274_100116_pt1 | contig 72438 bp, 56 predicted proteins | sample N5B1minimetaG_FD_130323 | JGI IMG/M metagenome (GOLD analysis project Ga0189274, IMG submission 130323) | Marine microbial communities from the Costa Rica Dome - N5 B1 mini metaG | ecosystem: Environmental > Aquatic > Marine > Oceanic > Photic zone | place: Costa Rica: the Eastern Pacific...
CAGGTGATTGAAGCCACGGTCGAACACGGCCTGATGAGCCGTGACGAAGCCCGCAAACGCGCCGACTATCTGTTTGAAATTCTGGGTCTTCCAGACCCCAAGAATTTCGGGAACCGGTTCCCGCATCAGGTATCGGGTGGGCAGTTGCAACGTGCAATGACCGCCATGGCACTGTGTTCCAAACCGGAATTGATCGTCTTTGACGAACCAACTACCGCCCTTGACGTGACAACCCAGATCGACGTTCTGGCCGCGATCAAGAATGCGATTGAAATGACCGGGACAGCAGCCCTTTACATCACCCATGATCTGGCCGTTGTGGCCCAGATTTCGGATGACATCATGGTGCTGCGTAACGGCGACACCGTCGAATCTGGTCCGGTTCAGCAGATCATTGAAAACCCGCGTCAGGAATACACCAAGGCGCTAGTCAATGTGCGTCAGACCAAACAGACAGAAGCCCGCGACCAGACGGACGCTTTGCTGAAGGTTGAAAACATCTCGGCTGCCTATGGCAACGGGGTGCAGGTTCTTCATGACGTATCGCTGCATGTGCCACGCGGTCAGACACTGGCTGTGGTGGGCGAATCCGGTTCGGGCAAGTCCACATTGGCCCGTGTGATCACCGGGTTGCTGCCGCCCTTCAAGGGCAGTGTCAAATTCGGTGATGACGAACTGTCCAACGCACAAAAAGACCGGTCACGCGATCATTTACGCCGTATTCAGCTGATCTATCAAATGGCTGATACCGCGATGAACCCGCGTCAGACCGTCGGCCAGATCATTGGTCGCCCGTTGCAGTTCTATTTCGGGATGCGCGGTGCTGAGCGCAGAAAGGAAGTCATCAAACTTCTTGATGAAATCGAGATGGGCGAAGCTTTCTATGACCGCTATCCGGCCGAGCTTTCCGGCGGGCAGAAGCAACGTGTGGCCATCGCACGTGCCCTGGCCGCAAAACCGGAATTGATCCTGTGTGACGAGCCGACCTCGGCCCTTGATCCGCTGGTGGCCGAGGGCATCCTTGATCTTTTGCTGCGTCTGCAAAAGGAACGTCAGGTGTCCTACCTGTTCATCACCCATGACATCGCAATTGTGCGCGCAATTGCAGATTCTGTTGCGGTGATGCTGCAGGGCAAGCTGGTCGATTTCGGACCGCGGTCCGAAGTCCTGAACCCGCCATTTGACGATTACACCGACCTTCTTTTGAAATCGGTGCCGGAAATGGAACTGGGCTGGCTGGAAAAAGTTCTGGCCACGCGCAAAATGGAAAGTGCCGGTCACTAAAAACCGTGCAAAAACAAAAAAAGGCGGCCCGGATCATGGGCCGCCTTTTTGAATAAGCCCCACATAACCACTCCAAAGGACCACGCCCCAATATGTCCGACAGAAATTTCACTGTTATTGAAAACACCTTTATCACCATCGCAGACGGCACCCGATTGGCTGCCCGCATGTGGATGCCCGAAAATGCCGAAAACGACCCCGTTCCTGCAGTGTTTGAGTTTCTGCCCTATCGCAAGGGCGATGGTACCTGTGCGCGCGATGAGTCGACCTATCCCGAATTTGCCAAGGCCGGCATTGCCGGCGTGCGGATTGATATTCGCGGATCGGGTGAATCAGACGGTGTGATTGACGGCGAATATACCGAACTTGAACTGGCCAATGCCTGTGAGCTGATCGCATGGATCGCCGATCAGCCGTGGTGTAACGGATCGGTCGGTATGATGGGGATTTCCTGGGGCGGATTTAACTGCCTGCAGGTTGCTGCACTGAACCCGCCTGCGCTCAAGGCAGTGATTTCCATCGCATCAACGGTGGACCGCTATAACGACGACATTCACTATAAAAATGGCTGTCACCTCTCGGCACAACTGTCATGGGCAGGCACAATGCTGGCCTATCAGTCGCGCTCACCTGACCCGGCCTTGGTTGGTGATGACTGGCGCGCGATGTGGCTGCACCGCCTTAAGGAAGAGCCGCTCTTTTTGGAAGAATGGCTTCAACACCAGACCCGCGATGAATTCTGGAAGCATGCCTCGATCTGCGAAGATTTCGATGCCGTCAAAATCCCGTCGATGGTTCTTGCCGGGTGGGCGGATGGCTATCGCAACACGCCAATGCGCGCGATTGAAGGTATGCCAGACAGGTCCAAGGCCCTGATCGGCCCGTGGGTACATAAATACCCGCATTTCGCCTGGCCAAAGCCGCGTGCGGACTTCACGGGCGAAGCCATCAAATGGTGGAACAAATGGCTGCGGGATGATGATAACGGTATGGATGACCTGCCCCAGATGCGCGCCTATATCCTTGATGGCCCCAAACCGGCCGCTCGGCGTGACTTTGATCCGGGATTCTGGATCGCCAAGGACACATGGTCGGAACCCGAAACCCAAACCCTTTATGTCAATGACGGCAAGCTCGCCTTCGAGGCAGGTGACGAAAGCGCCCCTGCCGCTGACATTTACCTGAAATCACCGCTCGATACCGGAACTGCATCGGGTGAATATTTCACGCTGAAACCAGATGCCGAAATGGCCATTGATCAGCGTCCGGATGACGCCGGATCGCTGGTCTTTGAAACCGCACCGCTTGAGGCCGAGATTGACCTTCTGGGACGTCCGGTTTTGCGCGTTGATCTGGAATGCGATGCGGATTGGTCGAACCTGTGTGCACGTCTGGTCGATGTGCACCCTGATGGTACCGCGACCCGTGTGTCGTTCGGGGTTCTGAACCTTGCCCATCGTGATCTTGAAGCCAATTATAACGATCCCAAACCGATGCCGCGCGGCAAGAAGGTGACCATCACACTTGTTCTTGATGCCTGCGGCTATCGTTTCAAGCCGGGTCACCGCATGCGGCTTGCACTGTCGACATCCTATTGGCCAATGATCCTGCCGGCGCCCTTTGACGCGGGACTGACTGTATCACCATCTTCTATTGCGTTTGATCTGCCGTTGCTCGGCGCGCACGAGAAAATTGAGGTCAAGGAACCGGACAATCCCGATCCGCTGCCCAAATATATCGAACACAAACCGGGCCGGACGGAACGGAGTGTTCAGCGCAATCTGACGCAGAACGAAACCCGTTATCGCATCTATGAAGATACCGGGCTGTTTGAACATCCTGACTCACGCCTGTCGACCCGCCAAGTGCGCAGCGAAACCTGGACGATCAACCCGCTTGATCCGACTTCGGTCACTGGCGAGGCTGCCTGGACCTGTGATCTTGAACGCGATGACTGGTCGGTGCGCACCGATTGCCATGTGGAACTCAAATGTGATCGCGACAACTGGTATGTGTCGGCATGGGTGATCGGCTATGAGGGCAGTGAACAGGTGTTTGAAAAGAAGTGGGAAAAGACAATCCCGCGAAACTTCATGTAAGCATCTGCAGAAACGAAAAAGGGCCGGTCATCCGGCCCTTTTTCTTATTTTTGATCGACCATCGCGCTGATGGCATCACACAGATGCCCGAACGCGGTTTTGGCCCCCGGGCTCATATGCCGGGCACGCAGCCAGCCATGGATCATTTGGGGTTCTTCACGGTATTGAACGGAAATGCCCGCGCGGGCAAGGCGGGCGGTATATTCGCGCCCGTCATCGCGCAGCGGATCAAAATGGGCTGCGGTAATAAAAGTCGGCGGAAGCCCACGCAGATCGTCAACCGACAGCGCATGGGCAAATGGATCATCCATCGGTGCCTTCAGGACATCACGATAGTAAATCACATCATCGGTACTGAGCCCCGGCGCATTGGCCATCTGCCCATAGCTTGGCCAGTTCAAGTCACCGCCAAGGGCCGGATAGATCAATGCCTGCCCCAAGACGCGGTCACCAAAGCCCTCTTCGCGGGCCCGAACCGCGATCCCCGCGGCCAGCATGCCACCCGCACTGTCGCCCACCAGCACAATCTTCTTGCCTGACGCCAGGATGCTTTGGGTCACCCGATGGCAATCTTCGTGCTGGGCGGGCCAGATATGTTCCGGCGCAAGACGGTAATCAATTGCGATCAGTTCGGCTTTTGCCGCCTCGGATATTTCCGCACAAATCGCATCATGGCTGTCGCGCGATCCGACCACAAAGCCACCGCCATGCATATAGACGATCTTGTGGTTTGATGTGCAATCCGCCGGGCGATAGTGGCGTACCGGCACATCGGCAATCACGTCATCTTCGACCTGCATGCCGTCCGGATGCGGAAAGGCAAACTCGGCACAAAGGGCATCGTACCAGCTGCGTTGCTGTTCGATTGAGGCCGCCACCGCGTCGGGGGGATAGAACCCGTCGCATTTGGCGATAAAGGCACGAATGCCTTCTTCATCTGGCATCGGGTCATAGGTTACTTCGGAAGAAACCTGATCGGAATTGGCCATCAACGGATCCTTGGTCAAAGACGTGATGGTGCAGCCTAACGCGGATGCCCCCGCAGTTAAAGACTGCAGCGGCCCACCGCACGGTTATTGTGATCTGTTTCCGCCGACAACGGATCAGGTGTTCCGTCTAACCGATTGCGCGGCCAAGCTGATCTGGTTTCGGCAGGCCTGCATGGCGTTTTGCCATTTCCGCAAGATTGATTGCCACCACGCCACCAGGTTCGGATGTGCGACGGGTTTTAAGGTCCACATGCAGCAACATGGTTTCGATCGTAGCCGCGACCGCACCCTCATCATTGATCAGGCGATGGAAAAGATGGAGCTTCTTGCCAGCGCCATTGATCAGCTGTGTCGTAACGCGGATATGATCCCCGGCACTGACTTCCTGCAAATAGCAAACATGGGTTTCAACCGTGAAATAGCTGCCCCCCTTGGCTATATAGTCGGCATCGGCGCCAACCATTTCCATGAAGCGGTCGCTTGCCTGTGAACTCACCTCGACATAATGGGCTTCGTTCATATGCCCGTTATAGTCGGTCCAGCTTTGCGGGATCTGGCGATCACCGGTCACGGGAAGATCATCAAGCGGGGCCGGGTCGGGCAAAGACCCTTCGTGATCATTGATCGTGCCCCCTGCACCACTGCCCGATTTCTTAAGCGCGCGCATCATGCCAACAAGGTTGTCATCACGCAGACGTTCAAGGTCACGGATGCTCATATGACCGGACTGATCATCTGATTGCTGCGCAATACGCGCGGTCAATTCCGGGGTCAGTTCCGGCACATCCATCAGCTTCGTCCACGGCCATTTAAGGGCCGGTCCGAACTGGCCGATGAAATGCTCCATCCCGGCTTCACCGCCCGCAATGCGATAGGTCTCAAACAAACCCATCTGCGCCCAGCGCAGGCCAAAGCCATACCGGATGGCGTCATCAATTTCCTCGGTCGTGGCGACCTCGTCATGGACAAGCCACAGCCCCTCGCGCCAAACCGCTTCAAGCAGACGGTCGGCAATATGCGCATCAATTTCCTTACGCACGACAAGTGGCTTCAGCCCGACAGACCGCAACACGTCACAGCCAGCTTCAAGCGTCGCTGCGTCAGTTGCCACTGACGGCACCACTTCGATCAACGGCAACAAATAGACCGGGTTGAACGGATGGGCGACAACGATCTGACCGGGGTTGATCGAGCCTTGCTGTAGCTCGCTTGGCTTGAAACCCGATGTCGAAGACCCGATCAGGCAATCCTTGGGTGCATGCGCCTGAATTTGTGCAAGAATTTTGTGCTTAAGCGCCAGCTGTTCAGGGACACTTTCCTGAATCCACTGCGCCCCAGCCACCGCCCCTGCCATATCGTCATGGAAAGTCAGTTTGCCTTCTTCCGGCAGGGCCCGATCATAAAGGGCTGGCAGACTGCGACGTGCGTTTGCCAGCACCTCGTTGATTTTGCGCTCCGCCTGTGGATCTGGATCGAAAACCGCAACATCCCAGCCATTCAGCAAGAACCGCGCAGCCCAGCCACCACCAATGACACCACCGCCAATGATGGCAGCTTTTTTGTTGATTGCCTCAGCCATCAGCGCGGCTCCCGCTTGGTCAGGCCAAGCTTCTTGCGGACTGCATCCGGGCCGATCACCGTGGCCCCCATACCCTCAACAATACCAACCGCGCGTTCAACCAGCTGGGCATTGGTGGCAAGCACGCCCTTCGACAGATAGATATTGTCTTCCAGACCTACCCGGACATTGCCCCCGGCCAGAACCGATGCCGCAACATAGGGCATCTGATCCCGCCCGATGGAGAAGGCCGACCATTCCCAGTCAGACGGCACATTATTGACCATTGCCATAAAGGTATTGAGATCATTTGGCGCCCCCCAGGGAATGCCCATGCAAAGCTGGACCAGGGCCGGGCTTTCCAGAATGCCCTCGGACACCAGTTGTTTGGCAAACCACAAATGGCCGGTATCAAATGCCTCGATCTCGGGTTTGACGCCAAGATCGGTCATCATCTGTCCCATCGCACGCAGCATTCCCGGCGTGTTGGTCATGACATAATCGGCCTCGGCGAAGTTCATGGTGCCGCAATCAAGGGTGCAAATCTCGGGCAGGCAATCGGCGATATGCGCCATCCGCTCGGACGCACCGATCATGTCGGTTGCAGCTTCATTGACCGGAAGCGGTGCCTCGGTAGAGCCAAAGACGATATCACCGCCCATGCCGGCGGTCAGGTTAAGGACAACATCAACATCGGCTGCCCGCACCCGTTCGGTCAGCTCGCGATAATATTTCCCATCGCGCGACGGTGCGCCGGTTTCAGGATCACGCACATGGCAATGCACCACGGCCGCCCCGGCCTTGGCCGCATCAATCGCGCTATTGGCGATCTGTTCCGGGGATCTCGGCACGTGCGGGGATTTGTTCTGCGTGCCACCTGATCCGGTCACGGCGGCGGTGATAAAAACTTCTTTGTTCATCGAAAGCGGCATGATGGCCTCGTTGTTTTTGCAATCATTCTCTGCCATCAGAATATCCGGATTGACGATATTGATTTTACATATCCCGTCATTTACTTTTCTGATCATGCCAAGCACGCCCCAACGATTTGTCTTTGTCCTGTTTGATGGCTTTTCCAATCTGGTTCTGGCCAGTGCGCTGGAACCGTTGCGTGCGGCCGCGGGTCTGCCCAACGGGCCAGAAATCAGCTGGGACATCTGCACAATCGACGGATCCCCGGCGACAAGTTCAAGTGATCTTGTCATCACCCCAAAGGCGGCACTCAATGCCATCGCGGATGCCACGCGAATTGATTATCTTGTCGTTATATCGGGCTATGGCATGCGCAATCATTTGTCCTCGCGCACACGTGCACGCCTGCAAAATGCTGCGCAACATGCGCGCGCTGTAATTGGTGTGGATACGGCGGCATGGTTGTTGGCAGCGTGCAATATGCTGGCGGGAAAATCGGCGACCATTCACTGGCAGGAACTTGATCAGTTCCGCGAACAATTCCCCGATGTCAGCGTCTTGACCGACCGGTTTGTTGAAGATGGCAAAATGATCACATCAGGCGGGGCCGCCACCGTGATGGAACTGATGCTTCATCTTCTTGCCCGGCAATTCGGGCCTGCTGTCGCCTTTGATGTCAGCAACCTGTTTGTTTATGACGCCCGCCATCAGGCACATCTTGATCCCGATCGCACGGCGCGCGGGGCGGATCGTTTGCATGGCCCCGGTGCCGAGCATGTCCGGCGGGCCGTTGTCGAAATGATCGCATCAATCGAAACACCGGTTGCCCTCAAGACGATCGCAGCACATGCAGGATGTTCATTGCGCAGTCTTGATCGTGCCTTTCAGGACAATCTGCAAATGGCACCGGGCAAGTATTATCAGATGCTGCGACTTGGCCGGGCCCGCGATCTGGCCCGGTCAACCGATTTGAAACTAGCTGATATCGCCCTTCAAACCGGGTTCAAAAGCCACGCAGCACTGAGCCGGGCATACGTGCAGGCTTTTGGCACCACCTTGCGTGCCATGCGCAGCAAACGGCAGGCAAAGCCAACATCATCCTGATCAGGACAAGCTATAACCGGATCGATTCCACGCTGTCTTTCAAAAGCCGGGCGCTTTTTTCAAGCCCTTCACGCTCGGACGTGATCAGGTCGGGCATCAGGTCGGTTTCAATCCCCTGTGCGCCGACGACACGCGGAATTGAAAGTGCCACATCATTGACGCCAACGATTTCGGGTGTCACGCAGGATACGGTCAGAACGTCATGCTGATCCTGGCCGATGGCCTTGACGATCCGCGCCAGTCCAGCCCCGATCCCGTAATAGGTTGCGCCCTTGCCCTTGATGATTTTATAGGCGGCATTGCGCACACCATCATCAATGGTTGCCCGAACATGCTCTGTGATCGGCGCACTGACCTGTGCAGCAATTTCAGCCAGCGACAATGACCCGACCTTGGCATTCGACCACGCAAGAACCTCGCTATCGCCGTGTTCTCCAAGCACATAGGCATGCACCGATTGTGGTGATATCCCAAGATGCCGCCCCAAAAGGCTTCGGAAACGTGCCGTATCAAGAATAGTGCCCGAACCAATCACCCGATTTGCAGGCAGCCCCGAAATACGCTGGGTAATCTGGGTCATGATGTCGACCGGATTGGACGCAATCAGAAGGATTGCGTCCGGCGCAACCGAAAGAACTTTGCCAACCACATCCTTGAAAACGGCGGCGTTTCGTTCGAGCAACGCCAGCCGTGTTTCCCCGGGCTTTTGACTTACCCCGGCGGCGAGAATGATCACTGATGCACCGGCCAGACCGCCATAGTCGGCGGCCTCGACAATGGTGGAAGACATGAACGGAACCGCATGGGCGATATCTTCGGCCTGTGCCACAGCCAGATCGTGGTTCTGGTCGACCAGAACCACGGAACTTGCCAGTCCCATGACAGCCAGCGCATACCCCGCCGAACTTCCTACCATTCCGGCGCCAACAATTCCGACTTTCATGATCCGCAAATCCGTTCTGTGAGCTTGATCGTCAAAATGATGCCATCCGATGGAAGTCACGTCAAAGGAGCGGAAGGCAATGTCAGCTGTATTGCAATCGGGATCAAGCAGTCCAAAAGCGACATGCACAGGACAAAAAGATGGTTAGTAACGATCCCAATACGGTGTGCTTCCGCCAAAATGATCGACAACAAAATCAATAAAGACCCGCACCTTCATGGGCAGATATCTGCGTTCCGGAAACACCGCATATATTTCCTTTATCGGCATTTTATAATCGCGCAAAACCGGCACAAGTCGACCAGCCTTGATATCCTCTCCGGCAATGAATGTTGGTATCCGACCGATACCGGCACCTTGGACAATGGCTTCGCGCAGCGCTTCACTGTTATTGACTTGATAGCTGCCGGAAACCTCAATCCGGGTTTCATCACCGTCCTTTATGAACACCCATTCATTCACCGTGGTGTGATAGCTGTAGAGCAGGCAATTATGACGTGTCAGGTCGTCTGGCGATAATGGCGCGCCGTATTGCTCGATATATGCAGGAGATGCACACAGAACGCTGTTTAGCGGTGCGAGCTTTCGGGCGACAAGTGACGTCTCGCGGAGCTCCCCGGTTTTCAGGGCAATATCATATCCCCCTGCGACAATATCGTGTGACAGGTCACTCAAATCCATTTGCACCTTGATCTGGGGGTATGTCGCCAGAAACTCAGGAATGACAGGCGCAACATGCAATCGACCAAAAGACATTGGTGCACTGACCCTAAGCGTTCCTTGCGGAACTTGCTGCAACTCTGTCGCGGCAAATTCCGCGTCATCAATTGCGCGCAAAGCTTCCTGAACATGAACAAAATATCGCTGCCCGGCCTCTGTCAGGCTTAGTTTGCGCGTGGTTCGGCTAAGCAACTTAACCCCAAGACGGGCTTCAAGCGCAGTGACGCGTTTGCTAACCGCCGATTTGGTCACTCCAAGTCTTTCAGCAGCCCCGGAAAAGCTTCCGACTTCAACCACTGCCGCAAAGATGGATGTCGCGTTTATGTCCTTCATCACCCCTCATCATGTTGAGTTTATCTCAACAATTACTTTCTCAATAACATGATTATCGAATTTTGGGAAACAGCATACCGTATCGTCATCCCGTAAATGGAACAGGACATACGCAATGTTTTATCTGGAACACGTCAACCTGGTCGTCAAAGACATCAACGCGACACTCGACTTCATTCAAACCGCATTTCCCGACTGGAAGGTACGCGGCGAAGGAGAAGGCGACTGGTACGGTCAGAAACGCAAATGGCTGCATGTTGGTACGGATGGCCAATACATCACCCTGAACAGCGGCGATGACGCACCCAACCGCGACCTGACAAGTAACAATCCCGGCCTCGCGCATCTTGGGTTTTCTGTTGACGATGTGGATGGGATTACCCGCCGTTTGACGGAAAAGGGCTATGTGATCGGAACAATCGGTGCCGATCATCCTCATCGGAAAACCATCTATTTCACCGACCCCGCCGGGTTTGAATTCGAGTTCATCGAATATTTCAGCGACGACGTATCGGAGCGGAACATGTATGGGGGCGAAACCTCGGGCATTGTCCGTGTTGGTACCGCACTTAAGGAGGACAGGAAAATGACTGGCGAGACCTTTGCAAGAGACCTTTACCGCAATGCCGTTGACCAAAAAGACGTGACCGAGCTGGGCCGCCACCTTGCAGATGATATCCGCTTTCGCATCGGCAATCATGCGCCTGTCATCGGCAAGGACAGCGTTCTTTCGGCCAACCAATCATTTTTTGACAGTATCGCCAGCATGTCCCATCAGATTGATGCTGTTTACACTGACGGGAACACGACCATTTGCAACGGGTCTGTGCATTATGTCCGCCTTGATGGCAGTGAACATTCAGCTGTTTTTTCGACGACACTTGTTTTCAGGGACAACCTGATCGCTGACTATCTTGTGTTCGCGGATATCTCAAAGCTGTGAACCTGAAATTCCCCTAGGTACAGTGATGTGGAAACAATCAACGGGCGGGGGCATCCTTGCCCGTTGATTTTGATTCGCCCCTTGGGTCGGGCGCATGTGTTCCGTGATGTTTCGGGCATATCATCTGCCACCGACAAGCATGATATTTTCTCTGATTTTGCGCGAATTTATAGATTCCCCGGTACAGATACGGCTTTGAAAGCGGTCACAATATCGCTACGTCGCAAAACTACTGCCCAATTGACTTAACTTTTCTCCCTTAGCACCCACATTCCGAAATAGATTTTCTGATCGCTCACTCTATGCCGTGGGCGTGCCAAAGAGCAGGTTACCTGCCGGCGGAGAAGAGGGAGACTTTGGGTGCAACTGACAGCCCGCCATCCAGCACGTACATTGTACGTGAACCACTGTTCGTATTCGCTTTTGGATGCGAATACCAATCGTGACGGCAACCATCGCGTTGCGGGAACTGGATTGCTGCGTTTGACGTCATCGCGTGATGTACGGACGCAAAACTGCCAGCTACCTCGGCTATACCAACTCTCTCGCGCGCAGATATCCACCGAAGACGTCCAGGAAATAAGCCAGAGACCGGAAACAACCGGTTTCAAATAGTTTGTACACCGACCATTACGTTCGGTGATATGCTTACGCCCTGATGCAAACGGCTAGCCCTGCACAGGATTCCATCCAGATACCATTGAGAGAAGCCGAGGTATCCGACCATGCATTCTTCTGACATACAAAAACTTGTTGCCCGCCGCGAGAAATTCAAAAGTCTCGAAGCACCGTTCTATAGTGCCCAGGAAATTCTGGATCTCGATCTTGATGTCATTTTTGGGCAGAACTGGATCTTTGTTGGTGTTGAACCGGAACTTCCCGAGCCGGGCGATTGCATCACAGTCGAGATTGGCGGCGCATCCATCCTGATCCTGCGTGGCGACGACATGGGCATCCGTGCATTCCATAACGTTTGCCGTCACCGCGGCGCCAAGCTGATTGACGAACGCCAGACGACGATTGGCAACATCGTCTGCCGCTATCATGGTTGGACCTATAACGAGGATGGCGACCTCATCCTTGCCGAACATATGGGCTCGGGTTTTGATAAAAGCTGTCATGGCCTCAAGACCGTTCATGTCCGTTCCATCGCGGGCCTGATCTTTATCTGTCTGGCCAAGGAGGCCCCGGCCGATATCGAGGAAATGGCCAAGATAATGGAACCCTATCTCGCGCCGCATGACATCACGAACTGCAAGGTCGCCCATGTTTCCGAACTGATCGAGGAAGGAAACTGGAAGCTGACCATGGAAAACAACCGCGAGTGCTATCACTGCGAAGGCAACCACCCGCAACTGACCGTGCCACTTTCGGAGTTCGGTTTTGGCTTCTCGCCCGATGAACTCGATCAACGTCGTTCCGAAGACGTTGCAAAATATTCAGACACCATCGCCAACGATCATGCCCGTTGGGAAGCCTGCGGCCTGCCATCTGCCGAACAGGATCACCTTTCAAACATCACCGGTTTCCGCACCATGCGCCTGCCGCTGATGCGCGAAGGTGAGTCACACACACTTGATACGAAATCGGCATCAAAGAAACTGCTGGGCAACTTCACCGATGCCAAACTTGGCGGTCTGAGTTTCTGGACGCACCCGAACTCCTGGCACCACTTTATGGCAGACCATATCGTGACCTTCAGCGTTCTGCCGCTGTCGCCGACCAGAACTCTGGTCCGGACCACCTGGCTGGTTCACAAGGACGCGCATGAGAACGAGGACTACAACCTTGATAACCTCACCCATGTGTGGAACATGACCAATCAGCAGGACGCCGATCTTGTGCGCTTGGCCCAGATTGGCAGTGAACAGCCTGCATACGAACCGGGCCCGTACTCCCAGTTTACCGAACCGCATGTTGAGGCGTTCTGTGACTGGTACATCAAACGCCTGGAAGACCACTACGCAACGACTAAAGCCGGGATTGCCGCAGAATGAATGAGAAGAACCCGAACGAGGACGCGAAGGGTAAAGACCAGCCCGTCGAAGAAATCGTGACCGAAGTCAACCGGGTCCCCTTGTGGGACCCGGAGCATGACGATGTCCTTGTTTGTCGGCAAGTTCGTCAGGAAACCCACGACGTGAAAACCTTTGTGTTTTCCGCGCGTGAGCCGCGTGCATTCCGCTTCTACCCTGGTCAATTCATGACCTTCGAACTGCCGGTCGAAGGCATGGTTACGCGCAGCTATACGATCTCGGCATCGGCAGCACGCCCATACCGCGTGGAAATCACGGTCAAACGTGTTCCCGGCGGTCCGGGCTCAAACTGGCTGCATGACTATATGGTCCCGGGCAAGGAAGTGAATGTGACCGGACCTGCCGGTGACTTCACGACCGATGCAACAGCAGATCAGAAATTGCTGTTCATTTCCGCAGGCAGCGGCATCACGCCGATGATGTCGATGACGCGGACAGCCTGTGACCTTTCTGAACCAACCGACCTGCATTTCGTGCATGCGGCACGGACCCCGTCCGACCTGATCTTCCGCGATGAACTGGCATTGCTGGCGTCGCAGAATCCGGGACTTAAGGTTTCAATGACCTGTGACAGCACGTCGGCAAGTCATCGCTGGACCGGTTACACTGGTCGTCTGAGCCTGCCGATGCTGTCGCTGATGTCGCCTGACTTCAAGGACCGCAAGGTCTTCTGTTGTGGCCCGGCCCGCTTTATGGAGGGTGTGCGCAACATGCTTTCCGAAGCCGGCTTTGACATGGAAAAATACTACGAGGAAAGCTTCGATTTCGGCGCCGAAACCGCTGGCACCCTCGAAGAACATGAATCCGTTGCACCGGAAATCAGCGACCAGAAATTCCGGGTCAGCTTTGTTAAAAGCGGCCACGTTGTTGAATGCAATCCGGGGATGACCATCCTGTCAGCCGCCAAGGAAGCTGGCCTTCTGCCGATGTCGTCCTGTCAGCGCGGCATTTGCGGCACCTGCAAGTCGAAACTGAATTCGGGCGAAGTTGACATGCAGCATGGCGGCGGCATTCGCCAACGCGAAATCGACCAGGGCAAGATCCTGATTTGCTGCTCGACCCCGCTGTCTGATGTCGAGGTCGAACTCTAGGTTCGCCTGAAATCGCGACAAGATTTTAAAAGCCCTGCTCACCATCAAATGTGAGCAGGGCTTTTCTTTATGCAGGGGCGTCAAGCTGAGGCGCTTCTTCGACCATGGCACTGGTCGCAAGCGAATCCGGGATCGGTCGCCGCAAGGCCTGTGGCGTGCAGCCATAGCGACGCCGGAACATACGGCTAAGATGTGACGAATCACAAAAGCCGCAATCAACCGCAATCTGGGCGACAGACTTGTCGCTTTTCTCGATCAGGTGCTGGGCCAGATCAAGGCGGATATTCAGGAACGCAACCTGTGGCGACGTATCAAGCGCCAACCTGAAATGCCGTTCGATTTGGCGCTTGCTGTTGCCCATGCGGCGGGCAATTTCCTGAACCGAAATCGGCATGTCGATATTCTGCTGCATGATCAAAAGCGCACGCTGCACGATTTGATCCTGGGTCTTCAAATCCAGTGGAATCCCCGGCTGGGGCTTTTCGGCCTGAAGCGCATCATCGATGATCATGATATGCAGGCTTTTATTGGCCTGTGCGCGGCCAACATGCTTGTCGACCAAATAGGCTGCCAGATGCGCGGAACTCACCCCGCCCGAACAGGTCAACCGGTCACGGTCCACGACAAAAATTTGCTCGGTTACCGGATCAAGTCCTTCGAATTGCTCGACAACTTCGGAATGATGGAACCAGCTTACACAGCAGCGATACCCGTCAAGCAGACCCGCCTCATGCAACATGAACACCCCGGTGCAAACACCGACAAGCGGCACCCCGGCGGCGGCGGCTTCATGCAGGAATTTCTGATAGGCGGGGCTGAGCTTTTCGGCGTCATCCATCAGGCCGCCGACAACCACGATATAGTTAAAGCGCCGCGGATCGCCCAACCGTTCCTTCGGATGTACCGCAATACCACTACTTGATGTGATCGGGTCCATCGTATCGGACAGAACCGTCCATTTGCACAAGATCGGACGACTTCGATCACCCTCATCCGCGGCAAGCCGCAAGACATCGACAAAGTTCGCAAAAGCACACAGCGTAAAGCGCTTTGCAAGGATAAAACCGACGTTCAAACGCGGTGCGGGCTGGGCACGGGAATCAGTCTTCTTGAGCATCGGTTCCTCCGATACAGGCAAGGTTGTCAGGTTTGTCGTAGCGGTAATCTCACTTTGACGCAAACATTCTATTTTTTGGCGCAAAAAGTCGCCAGATTAATTTTCATGATACCGAAGGGTATATCGGGGAAGCAAGAGAAACACAGGGTCTGGGAAGAATCAACAATCGGATTGCGATGAAGATGCCAAAATCGGCAAACAGTACATTCGCGCCCCGAAGGTTGTCCGAAAATGTGTAGCAATTGTCCCGTTCCCGGAAATCGGCATCCCGAATTGCACCAAGTTAAATGTCGCCTCCGGTAGTGTCACATCACGTAACGCTTCCAGTCTTTGAAACTTAAATCGGGTCGCTTTCGCCAGCGACCACCCCGGACCAGCCAAATCAGATCCGGATTTCGTCAGAGAGGGAAATGATGAAGGTTCTCGTACCTGTTAAACGGGTCGTCGACTACAACGTGAAAATCCGCGTCAAGGCGGATGGTTCCGGTGTTGACCTTGCCAATGTCAAAATGTCGATGAACCCCTTCGACGAAATCGCTGTCGAGGAAGCTATCCGTCTTAAGGAAGCAGGTCAGGCTGACGAAATCGTCGCTGTCTCGATTGGCCCGGCACAGGCACAGGAAACCTTGCGTACCGCCCTTGCCATGGGTGCAGATCGCGCCATCCTGATCGCGGTCGATGGTCCGGTAGAACCGCTGGATGTCGCAAAAATCCTCAAGGGCGTTGTTGAAGCCGAGGAACCCGGCCTTGTCATTCTTGGCAAACAGGCAATTGATGATGACGCCAACCAGACCGGTCAGATGCTCTCGGCCCTGCTGGGGTGGTCACAGGCAACCTTTGCCTCCAAGCTCGAACTTGCGGCAGACCATGCAAAAGTCACCCGCGAGGTGGATGGCGGCCTTCAGGCCATCAGCATCAGTCTGCCGGCAATTGTCACGGCCGATTTGCGTTTGAATGAACCGCGCTATGCGTCGCTTCCAAACATCATGAAAGCCAAGAAAAAGCCGCTTGATACCAAAACCGCCGCCGACTTCGGCGTAACCGTTGCGTCGCGTCTGCGCGTGATCCGGGTTGAAGAACCCGCACAACGACAGGCGGGCATCAAGGTTGCCGACGTTGCTGAACTTACCGACAAACTCAAGAATGAAGCTGGCGTCATCTGACCCAGGCGGAGATTGAAAACATGGCTATTCTTCTTTTTGCCGAACACGATAATGCCACTCTGTCTGAACAGACTGCAAAGGCCCTGAGTGCTGCCGCCCAGATCGGCGGTGATGTTGATATTCTGGTCGCAGGTGCCGGTGTTAGCGCCGTTGCCGAACAGGCATCCAAGCTTGCTGGTGTTCGCAGTGTTCTGGTTGCCGAAGACGACGCACTGGCAAACCATCTTGCTGAAAACGCTGCAAACCTGATCGTCTCGCTTGCGGGTGATTATGACACCATCGTTGCTGCGGCAACCGCAAACGGTAAGAACATCCTGCCGCGTGTTGCTGCCCTGCTTGATGTCATGCAGGTTTCCGAGGTGATGGAAGTTGTCGATGCCGATACCTTCAAACGCCCGATCTATGCCGGTAACGCCATCGAAGTTGTTCAAAGCACCGATGCGAAGAAAGTCTTGACCATCCGCACCTCAAGCTTTGGTGCGGTTGAGGCTGGTGACAGCGTTGCCGAAATCAAATCGATTGATGCCGGAAGCACCGACAACGGGAAATCTTCCTTCCTTGAAAACATTCTGTCGGAAAATGATCGACCGGAACTCGGTTCCGCCAAGATTATTGTTTCCGGTGGTCGTGCGCTTGGTTCGGAAGAAAAGTTCAAATCTGTGATCACGCCGCTGGCTGACAAGCTTGGTGCGGCTGTGGGGGCGTCGCGCGCAGCTGTTGATGCGGGCTACGCGCCAAATGATCTTCAGGTCGGTCAAACGGGTAAAGTTGTTGCGCCGGACCTATATATCGCATGTGGCATTTCCGGTGCAATCCAGCATCTGGCAGGCATGAAGGATTCCAAGATCATCGTTGCCATCAATACTGATGAAGAAGCACCGATTTTCCAGGTCGCGGATTATGGCATTGTCGGTGATCTGTTTGACATTCTGCCGCAGCTGGAAAACCAGCTTTAAGCTCACCAGAGAAATCGAAACGGAACCAAACCAGTGAACGATACCTCATATATCCTGCGTATTGCCTGCGACGATCAGCCGGGCATCGTTGCGACCGTTACCTCTGCTCTGGCCACGCGCGGTGCGAATATCGCCGAGTCCAACCAGTTCTGGGATCGCCACACCAACAAATTCTTCCTGCGTGTTGCGGTCATCACACCGTCAGATATCGACAAGGAATCCATTGCCCTGTCGCTGAACCCGGCTGTTGATCGCTTTAACCTGAAGCTCAAGATCGATGAAGTTGCACGCCGTCCGAGAATCATCATCATGGTTTCGAAATTCGACCATGCGATGCTGCACCTTCTTTACCAAATCAAGGTGGGCTGGCTGGATGCCGAAGTTGCGGCCATCGTTTCCAACCACGAAGATGCCCGCAAAGTTGCCGATCAGGAAGGCATTCCCTTCTATCACTGGCCGGTGAACAAGGAAAACAAGGCTGAACAGGAAGCCAAGCTTGCGGACCTGATCAAGGAAACCAAGTCTGAACTGGTGGTCCTTGCCCGTTACATGCAGGTCCTGACCAACGAGCTTTCAAGCCAGTTCTACGGCATGATCATCAACATTCACCACTCGTTCCTGCCATCCTTCAAGGGGGCAAAGCCGTATCATCAGGCTTATGAGCGTGGCGTAAAACTGATCGGCGCGACCGCACACTATGTCACACCGGATCTGGATGAAGGCCCGATCATTGAACAGGAAACCGAACGCGTGAACCACGCCATGTCGGCGGAAGACTTCGTCGCGGCGGGCCGCGATATCGAATCAAGGGTTCTCGCCCGCGCGGTCAAATACCATCTTGAAGGTCGGGTGATGCTCAACGATCACCGAACGGTTGTCTTCACTTTATAGTAAACTCCTGCAAGGGGGCCGGCTTTGACCGGTCCCTGACGCGTTTTCGCCATGCCGAGCACTGACAAACATCTCGGAAAGAAGGATTGAGAGAAATGAGCGCATTTCCAAGCAAGGCCAAAGTTGTCATCGTCGGTCTCGGCGGTATTGTTGGCTCCTCGGTGGCACATCACCTGATTGAAAATGGCTGGGATGATATTGTCGGCATCGATAAATCGGGCATCCCGACTGACATCGGCTCGACCGCCCACGCATCGGACTTCTGCTATGCCACCAGCCATGACCTGCTGACCACCTGGACCACCATGTACTCGATGGACTTCTATGAAAAGATGGGCCATTACGCGCGCATCGGCGGTCTGGAAGTTGCACGTGTCGGTGATGACGAACGCATGGGCGAACTCAAGCGCCGCGTTGATTCCGGCAAGGCATTTGGCACCAACGTCAAAATGATCTCGGCCGCCGAGGCCAAGGAAAAATTCCCGCTTCTCGAAGAAGACCAGATCCAGGGTGCAATGTGGGACCCGGATGCCGGTCTCGTCACCCCGCGCTCCCAGACTGTTGCCGGCAAATTGATCGATCAGGCCGAGGCAACCGGCAAGCTCAAAATCTTTGCCAACACCTCCGCCCTTGAGCTCATCACCGAAGATGGCCGCATCAAGGGTGTCGTCACCGAACGCGGCACGATCCATGCTGACTATGTTGTTGTCTGTGCCGGTTTGTGGGGCCGTTTGATTGCTGAAATGGCGGGTGAAGACCTTCCCGTCATGCCGGTCGACCATCCGCTGACATTCTTCGGACCGTATAACGAGTTCGAAGGCACCGGTGTCGAAATCGGTTACCCGTTGCTGCGTGATCAGGGCAACTCGGCCTATATGCGCGACACGGGCGACCCCAAAAGCACCGAGGGCGGCCAGATCGAATGGGGTTATTACTATGAGGAAAACCCGCGTCTGGTCCATCCGCGCGACATCCTTGAAAAGGATCAGGCGCGCCTGTCCCCGTCCCAGCGCGACCTCGAACTCGAAGACGTGATCGAGCCGCTCGAGCGCGCCATGGAATTGACCCCGATCCTGACCGAGCTTGGCTTTAACGAAAGCCACTCGTTCAACGGTCTGTTGCAGTCTTCTGCTGATGGTGGCCCGTCCATGGGCGAAAGTCAGAACCTGCGCGGCCTTTGGTACGCTGTTGGCATCTGGATCAAAGACGGCCCGGGCATGGGCAAACTGATTGCCGACTGGATGACCCATGGCCGCACCCATGTTGACCATGCATCCGTCGATTTCTCGCGCTTTAACAAGTTCCAGCTGAACGAACAGTATATCCACGACCGTTGCTATGAAACGGCGAAAAAGATCTACAACCCGCCGGTCCACCCGCGCGAGCCGTTCGCCAACGCCCGTGGCATTCGCCGTTCACCGTTCTACGATCGCGAAGTCGAACTGGGCGGCTATTTCATGGAGCTCGGTGGCTGGGAACGAGCCCATGGCTATGCCGCCAACGAGCACCTTCTGGAAAAATACGCAGATCGCGTGCCCGTTCGTGAAAATGAATGGGACAACCGCCACTTCTGGCGTGTGTCGAACGCCGAACAGCTGGCCATGAGTGACGATTGCGGCATCATCAACCTGTCGCACTTCCACATGACCGACATTTCAGGCCCCGACCATGTCGAACTGATGGAATGGCTTTGCGCTGCAAAGATCGGCGGTGATGCCAATATCGGCAAGGGTATCTACACCCACATGCTTGATGACGAAGGCATGGTGCGTGCTGACTTCACCGTCTTCCGCATGGAAGACCGCTGCCGTCTGGTCAATGGTGCCGATGCCGGCCCGCGCGACCTGACCTATATGCGCCGCATGGCACAGGATAAAGGCTGGGACGTAACGATCACCGATGTGACCGAAGACTACACCACGATTGGTATCTGGGGGCCGAACGCGCGTGAAAACTTGAAAAAGGTTGTCGAGGACCCCGAAGCGCTCAATGTGGAAAACTTCCCGTTTGCCGCCATCCGTCAGATCAAGATTGCCGGCAAAACCGTTTCTGCTTTCCGTATCTCCTATGTCGGTGAGCAGGGCTGGGAACTTCACATGCGCTACGAAGACGGCCTTGCTGTCTGGGATGCGCTGCGGGGTATCGGCGTTTTGGCTGTGGGGGTTGAGACCTATGCCAACTCGCGCCGACTGGAAAAGTCATTGCGCCTGCAAAACGCTGATCTGCACACCCAGTACAACCTGCTGGAAGCCGATTTGGCCCGCCCGAAAGTCAAGGAAGCCGACTTCCGCGGCAAGGCAAAGCATGTTGAATACCGCGAACGCGATCATCAACCGGCGATGCTCTGCACGCTGATCATGACCGAAAACGTCGATGCTAATGGTGTTGCCCGTTACCCGGTCGGTCGTCTGCCGGTGATGGATCCGGAAACCGGCAAGACCCTGATTGATGAGCTGGGGCGTCGCTCCTACACCACCTCGATCGCCTTTGGTCCGAGTGTTGGCAAAAACATCGCCCTTGCTTACCTGCCGTGGGACTACTGCCAGGAAGGTCGCAAACTGACTGTGTCCTATATGGACGAGATTTATCCGGTCGAAGTCTATGGCATCGGCTACAAACCGATTTACGACCCGGAAAACCTCAAGCCGCGCAGCTAGCTTTTCCGCTTTGCAGACAACAAAAGACCCTGTCATTTCGTGGTGACAGGGTCTTTTTATTGGTTGCGGGGTAGGATTAGTCTCCTCCCTTCGGGCTCCGCCAGCTCCGGCCTGTGGGCTTGGGTTAGACGTCAGCTTGTAGCCCTTACGCAGTCTGCGCGCGGCTTCGCCGTGCTCGACCTTCAGACTAAAAACGTGCCACTGGCACGTTTTCTAAACGTCTTCAGCCTTCAAGTTATGAGCACAGGCTCAGAACGCAGGAAGATCGGAGGTTCAAAGACTGTCTCTGCGGGCAATAAAAAACCCTGCCACCGTGAGGTGACAGGGTCTTTTTATTGGTTGCGGGGGCAGGATTAGGCTCCGCCCATTGGGCTCCGCCAGCTCCGGCCTTTGGCCTTCGCAAAGAACCTGCAAACAGGCATTGGCCTGTTTGCGATCTTCCAATCCGCATGCACCCGACAATCGAACATTAAAAAAGCCCGCCACAAGGGCGAGCTTTTTTGATGTTGGTTGCGGGGGCATACCTGTTTGCCCAATTCTTTTCCCCGAGAAACATCAGATTTTGGTGCACTCGGTAGAGAATTGAGACCATACATTTCCGATCCTTGTCAAGTCGTTAACGGCATGATGGGGGTCCTACAATGCCAGCCGAATGGGGTCAGGCGAAGATCGAAATCCTTGCTTTGCGAGATGAAATTCTCGGCAAGCTTGAGCAAGGCATTCTGGTCAGAACAATCTACGAAGAACTGAGTGCGTCGGGACGTATCACAATGTCTCGCCGGTCATTTTATGACCGTGTGAAACGACTGCGTGCGGAAGCATCGAAACCCACGCGCAATACCTCTGCGCAATCCACTGGGCGCACCACCAAACCAATCCAGAACTACCTGACTGAGAAGTCGAAGCCAGCCACAAGCAACTTGCTCCCAAGCCTCAAAGCCGAAGAGCAAGAAGAACTTGATCGCTTGTGGGAAGGGTCATCGGACAACACGGAGGAAACTCCGTGAGCTCCTGGCAATCAGACTACCTCACCCTTCACACCCGCCTGCGGCAAGCCCGCGAGAGCCAACACCTCACCCAAGCTGGTGCAGGTGAATGTATCGGTGTGTGCGAACGCACTTATCGGGATTTTGAGGCTGGCAGGACGGATCTGTCTGCAGCCCACGTGTTCCGCCTCGCCACTGTGCTGGGCATCAAAATTATCATTTCAGATGGAGTTATCGCTGATGGCGTTGATTAATCTTACCCTTCAGGGCAAGGGCGGGGTCGGCAAGTCGTTTGTCGCAAGCCTTCTTGCGCAGCATTACCTCAAACGCGACACCCCGCTTCATTGCTATGACACGGATCCGGTCAACCAGACCTTTGCAGGATACAAGGCATTTCCGGTCGAGACCATTCGCCTGGGCGAACGTCCTGACGAGATCAATCCACGCTATTTCGATGCCCTGATCGAACAGATCATGACCGGCCCGGAAGACAGCGTTGTCGTGATCGATAACGGGGCCAGCACTTTCTTGCCGCTGCTTGGTTATATGGTTGAAGCACAGGCGCTGCAGATGCTGGCTGATGCCGGTCATGAGGTTCGCCTCCATACCGTGCTTACCGGTGGGCAGGCGCTCAATGACACGATGCAAGGTCTGCATCAGGTTCTGCAGAGCGTTCCCGATATTCCGGTTGTCGTGTGGCTCAACGAATATTTCGGGCGGATTGAACGCAAGGCCGCATCGGGCGAAGTCGAAAGCTTCGAGCATTCCGGACTTTATAAAAAGAACAAGTCGCGCATTCACGCGCTGATGCGTCTGCCCGAGGTTCGCAAAGAAACCTTTGGCCACGACATCGAACAAATGATGCGTGCCCGCCTGACCTTCGATGAAGCGGGCAGCCATGCCGACTTTCCCCTGATGTCGCGCCAGCGTCTGATGATGACCTGGCGCAGCATTGGGGCCTCCATGGAACAGGCGGTGCTGTGATGACCAGCGTTCTTGATGAGACTCCTCCGCCGCCATTGACCATGGACAGCATCGAAGAGCTGCGCACCCATTTGTGGAAAGTTCATCAGGTCACCGTCGAGGATGGTGACCCGGTGCTCATGATCTACACCATCCACAAGGTTGTGCTCGACGAGCATCGCCGCCTGATTGATCAGCATAACCGGACCCTGTCCGGGATCATCCAGACACAGGCTGAAGCCTTTACCACCGATGTGACCGCCGCCATCGAGGACTTCAAGAATGAAGCTCTAACCGATGCCGTGCGGGAACGTCTGTCTGCGATGCAGGAAGCCGCCCGTCTTGCCGACACGGCTCAGGACCGCTTTCGCAAGATGGTCAAGCTGATCTCCCTCCTAACCGCTCTCAATCTGGTCGCCGTCGTCTTCACGCTGGGCGTCCTCACCGTTTTGACGATCTGACGACAAGGAAAACACACCATGGATAAACGCAACCTTTTCAAAATTGCCGTCATCGCTGGTCTTGCCACTTTGGCCATGACCGAACCCGCTTTTGCTCAAGACACCACAGGTGGCAACTGGTGGGATCCGGTTGTCTCCTTCCTTGAACTTCTGGCCGAAGGCTTTGGCAAGATCTTTGCCATCGCACTAGGTCTTGGTCTGGTTGTTTATGGTGGCTGGGGGGCCTTCACCGGCAGGCTGGATCCGCAACGCGGCATCATGATGGTAATTGGCGGCATCCTTGTCACAGCAGGACCGGCCATTGCTTCGGGTCTTCTGGGGGTTCTCAAATGAAAGCCGCCAGTGCTGTTCTCATTCAGGTCCAGCGCCAGATGACGCTGATCGGTCTACCGATCCCGCTCCTGCTTGTTGCCGGTCTCGCTGGCGTTCTGGGTTTTGTCCTGCCCGTCGTATTCGACTTTCCTGCTCTGGTTATACCAGGCGGGATCGTCGGCTTTGTCAGCGCATGGATCTATCTCGTCAAACATCAGCGGATCAATCCGAACTATGACCGCGATCTGCTGGTGACCCCGATGTTTTGGGGCAGCCGTAAGGGTGAGCGCCTCCTGACCACGGGAGGTCGCAAATGATCTGGACCGATGTGATCACCACAGGTCTTGTGACCGGCATGGCAGGCGGACTGATCGTTCCGGCAGGTCGTCGCCTTTTGCTTGGGGATATTGAGCAAGACTGGCTGCAGGACGAACTTGAGCTCGACGGGATTGATCCGGTCGATGGCGTCACTGTACGCGGCAAGGACGGGTCGCTGTCGCGTATCTGGCACCTGCAAGGGACCAGCTATGACGCCCGTATCGAAAGCGAGCAACAAACCTTGTTGCTCGGTCGCCAATCTCTTTTGCAAGAGCTTGGCAAACGGTCAGTCACTGTTCGGTTGTTCGCAGTCAAACGCCAGCGTGAGATTATCGCTCATGCAAACTGGCCCAATAGCGTGCTTGATGAGATCGGCACCGCAGAAGCACGACAATATAAATCAAGTTACTTCATCGACTGGTATCTGATGGCAACGGCGCAGACCATGCAGCCTTTGCTGGATGCCGAAGAGAAAATCCCTGCCATCCTCTCAGAGTACCGTCCAGAGCTTCTTGTGCGCTCTGATGACGATCAGCCTTGTTTGCTTTCTGGGTTTCTCAATGGATTGGTCAGTGGCGATTATCGCCGTGATCTTCCGGCGACCAGTCATAATCTATCTGCAAACCTTCCGGCATCTGACCTTCATTGCGACAAGGTGACCGGCACCATCACAACCCATGTTCCGGCCCGCCAGTTTCACAAGGTCATTACGGTTACACTCTGGCCGGAAACAGTGTCGGGCCATCTGATCGGCGAAATCCTCGCCCTGCAGGGTGACATCGAGATTTGCCAGATCTGTGATCCGTGGGGCAGTGATCAGGCGATGCTGGTCAATAAGCGCCGCATGGCTGGTGAGTCTAATTCGTGGTTTGGCAATCCTGCTGCTGCAGCAGAAGTCTCAACGCTTCTGGATCTTCTGGCCGAAGGCAAAACAACCCTCTTTGCCACCCAGTTTCAGATCATTCCCCGTGCCGAAACCGAGGAAAAACTCAACAGCCTTATCCGCGAGATCACAGAGATCCTTGGCAACAAACGGATCGGCTATGCCGTGCAAACCAAGGGTGCACCTGTCTGCTGGTTTAACCGCTTGCCTGTCGTTTCCAAACGCAAGATCAGATTGCCTGGTAGTCAGTTTATGGCCCCGCTGGATCTGCGCGATCAGAACATCGCAGCCCTTTGGGCTTTGCCGCATTCGGCAACCGGCATGTTGGCCAGCCAGTTTGGCCCGGCACCCGTGCGCTGGTTTAAAACACCTACCGGCCAGTCCTATGCATTCCAGTTTCAGGTGGTCAACAAGCCATTCTCGCTTGGCAACTTTCTGGTTTTTGCGCCGTCCGGGGTCGGCAAGTCCACTCTAATCATGCATCTGATGGGTGGCCTTGCGAAGTTTGAGAATGTGCGGTCTTACATCTTTGATTCCAAGGAAGGCACACGCTTCATGGTCGAAGCCATGGGGGGTCTTTATCAAGCCTATGATGGATTATCGCTCAACCCGTTGGATGTCGGGGAAGACAGCCCAAAGAACCGCGAACGTGTCTATGCGATCCTCAAGTCACTTGCCGGGATTGATCTGGAAGATGGCGACATCGATGCACTTAATCATGCCGTCGATCTGGCATTCCAGATTGAGCCACCACACCGCACATTGAATGCTATCTATCCCTTTGCCTTTGCCCGTCGCTCTGCCCTTCGTCGTGCCTTTGCTCAGTGGGTGACGGATGACAAAGGCAATACAGGTCTTCGCAGCCACATCTTCAATGCACCGCATGACAGCCTCGGCGGTCTTCTGAACCAGTCGCACATGGTCGGGATCAACATGAACGAGGCACTGGCAGATCCGGCACTTGGTGGACCGGTGGTCGGTCATATCTCTGAAGCGATCAGTAAGTCGGTTGCCGGGCGTAATGGTGGCTTTGTCATCTTCATTGATGAAGCGGCCAAGCTTCTTTCTAACCCCGGCTTCCGGGATCTCGGGGCTGAGATGTATCGCGAATACCGCAAACTTGGCGGTGCGGTCGGCATGGCGTTTCAGGATCCGGCAGGCCTTGGCAAAACCGGGGCCGCTGAAGCGATCATCGAAAACACCGCCACCATGATCTTCTTCCCGAATTCCAAGGTTACGGAAGAAAGCCTCAAGCCGTTCAACCTCAATGAAGAGCACAAGCTGTTTGTCCAGGGCCGCACGCGATCACGCAAGAAGAATGATCGGCGGGTTCTGATAATCAAGCGCGACGAGGCCAGCGGCTTCGAAGAAAGTGCCATTCTCGATGTCGATCTGACACCGCTTGGCGATGCTACGCGGTTCTACCGTTCCGGGCCGGATGCCAATAACGATCTGGCCGCCATTCAAACCAAATGGGGGGACGCATGGCCAAGCCATCTGTAAGCAACTGCGATCACCCGGACATGATCAAACAATCCCTTTTAATGATGGCTGTAACCAGCCTCGTTGGTGCTGTCGGCCTGATTGCAATGATGCATTGGCCGCTCGCTACCAGTGTTGTCCTGATCTTCATGCTTGTCCTGCTTCTGGCAGGAGGTCGATCATGAACAAGCGTCTTCGTTCTGTCGCTCTTGCTTTCGGGATTGTTCTGGCAACCCCGGCAATTGCTTACGCCACCTATCCGGTGATCGATGTGTCCGCCATTGCGAAGTTGGGTGAACAGCTCAGCAAGATGCAAAAGCAGATTGATCAGCTCAAGCAACATACCGAGTGGCTGACCAAATTGAGCGCTCAAGCCCAGGGCACGATTGATGCCATCGGGGCCATGGGGCAGATCACCCTGCCAGTGCTAAACATGCAGAAGCTCACAAGCCGGATCATGCGCGACATCCAGTGCCTGACGCCGGATTTGTCCGGCCTGATGCCGGGAATGAACCTCGATGATCTCGACTTCTTTAGCATCTGCGAGGGTCGCAGCATCTATCGCAAGTCGCTTTGGTTTGATCCGAACGATCCTTCGACCTGGACTTTCCCGGAAGGAAGTGAGTTTGCAGGCAGCAACAATGGTTCAGGTTCCGGCAGCGGTGTCTGGTCCAATCCGGATCACCCGGTCAACAAAGCCAAATGGCAGGCCCAGCAGCAAGCCCGTGCCATGGTCGAAGCCAGACGCGAAGAACTGGCCAAAGACGCGGTTACAACAGGCTTGGCTCAGAGCGATCTGACCGTTCAAAGCGCAGAAGAAATTCAGCAGGCCATTGAAGAGCTTGAAGCTGGCACCAACGGTGCGGCGGATATGAAGCGTCTTCTGATGGCAATTGCCAAATGGATGGCGATGTCTAATCGCCAGCAGGTTCAACAGCAGCAGCTCATGGCGCAACTGGTCAAAATCCAGTCAACCATGTTGCTGCAATACCTGCCGCCCCAACAGCGTGAAGATGCGGAGGCAGCAGAATGATCGGCTTACTTTCCGCCTCTGGCGATGAACGCATTGTGGTTCTTGATATCAGCTTCGGTACGCCAGTCAGGCATGTCATTGCAGCCATCGGTGAAGATGTTGCGCCTCTTAACATAGGTACAATTCCAGCCAGTGAGTTGGTTCCATGGCTGCGCCTTCGCACCTGGTGGCAGGATCGAACGGTACGCATCTTTCCAAACGTCGTAAACCAGACGCAGGTCATGACCGCGTTTGATCAGATCACCCTGCGGGTGATTGGCAAGCTTCTGCAAAACCTCGTCGCGAGTGCCTGCGATCAGGTCTTTATTTGCGTCATAGACCGGCATCACCAGATCCCACTCCTCCAGCGCAGCTGGGCGATCAAACTTAGTCCAAAGCGACACAGCATATTCCCAATCCAAATAGTCCCCTTTGTTCAGCGCCACACCGAGAGAACTCGCCTGCGCTGCGCCAATCAAAAGGAAAAACGTCATGGATGAAACAGTGACGAATGAACTGATGTGCCTGACATGCGACGTGGTGACGGAGTATGTCGATCTGGCAAACAGTTTCACCCAGAACCTGAGCACTGTGCTGCTCGACCCAATGTGGTTCATCTATCTCTCCGTCGTTGGTCTATGGATCGTCATTCATGGCGGCAAGATGATCATGGGAAAGGGCGATCTAATTGGATTCGCTCATGAATTTGCGTTCATCATTATAGCTGGTCTGCTGCTCGGCGGACAAGGGCCCACTCTCGTAAATTCCATCTATCAGATGGCTTTATCAACGATGGGTAGTGCTGCTGGCGTTGTTCTGTCTGCCGGTATGGAAGGTGGCATTACAGCCGCCACGATCCCGAGTGAAGCCTCCTCACTGGGCGGCATGGCACAACTCGTTTACGTCGCCGAGCGTGGCTTACTCGTTGTCTTGCGCATCGCCTTTGAAATCTGGTCGTCCATCTCGCTCGGCAATCTGATGGCCGGGGTCTACGGCGTCCTGCTCGCCCTGCCCTACATCATCCTGATCATTGTTTATTTCAGCCAGGTGGTGGTCAGCATCTTCCGCGTGATGATGTTCTCGGCCCTCTCTCCAATCCTGATGCTCGCCGTCGGGTTTGGCTGGGGACGTGGCATGGCGATCACGGGGGTTCGAACCGTCTTTGCTGCCTTCATGGTGCTGTTCGGCTCAACACTTGCCCTTGCTCTGTGTCTCTATGGTGCAGCATCGCTTGATATCCAGAACACCCAGAATGTTCGCGAGATCACATCAATCGACAATCCCGGCCTGTGGGTTGCCATCGTTCTTGGCTGGATGGGGACAGCATTTATGGCCGAAGCCACCGGCATGGCCAACTCGATTGCCGGATCCCAGCTGACCAATCAGGCTGCTGCCGTCATTACAGCTGGCATGACCGCAACCGGTCTCTCCCTGGTTAATGCTGCCAAGAAATATGCGCCGGGCGGTGCTTCTGCCGCACTTGATGCTGCTCTCTTCGGTGCGGGAGCCGCCCGCAATCCGGTTGGAGCTGCAGGGGCTGCCAAAGACAGTCTCGTTGCCGCCAAGAATGCCGTCATGGAACGCCTCAAGACACCGACCTTTGATCGGGGAGGCAAGCCATGAACCGTCTCCAGAAATTCCTGCGTGATGTCGTTCTGACCATCGCCGCTTTTCCCCTCGTCGCACTCTGGCTGCTGGTTCTGACCGGCATGTTTTCACCGGAAAGCCTGATCGTCTTCGTTATGGTCCTTCGCGAAGTCGATGCCGACCAGTTGGCCGGTCTGATGCGCAGCGCCGTTCATATCTGGATCGCGCTTTCCATCGTCCTTGCCCTTGCCAGACTTTTTCTTGGTCTGAGCGCTTCATCCTCACCTACTGCCACTAATCAGAAAGGATCGCAGCCATGCGCCTGATCCCGAAACACCTCGTCCCAATGCTTTGCCTTGCCGCTTTCCTGTCCGGCTGTGTCTCGGTTTCAAAAGACCGCGAGATCCCCAAGGACGGGACCGGAACCGATGAAATGAAACTCAGCCCCTGTGTCTGCGATCCGGTTGAGTTCAATGGCGAGGGTTTCTCATGGCTTGGCTAGGGCGCATCGGCAAACGCGATAACGGGCGCAAGTCGTTGGTCAAAGTGCCCTCAACGCATAAAGCCACCGTTGCTGCAGATCCTTTCAGCTTTCAGGCCAGCCATCGCAGGCTCGCCTGGATGCTGCGCCTGTCTGCCGGAACCAACATTGTGCTTGGCGCTGGCGTCGTCGTTCTGGTGCAAACCGTTGCCCATCTCGTACCGCTCAAGGAAACCGAGATTGCTCTGGTCCGGACCTATGGCCCGGATGACCGTACTTATGTAGTCGAACCTGTCAGTAAGAAGGTTGAAGGCTTCGAGGTGTTTCTTGAAGCCCAAGCCAAGCGTTTTGTCCTGATCACTAACGAGATTGATCCGGTCACGCAGCAAGAACGGCAGCGCGAAGCCTCAAGACTGTCTGATGCCAGCTTCTGGGAACGCTTCAAGCGCGAGCGGATCGATAGTGGCCTGATCACCGAGGCCCTTGAAAAAGGCATCGAGCGCGAAGTGCGGATCGTTTCCATCGATCCCATCGCCACCTTGTCCTCAGACCATAAATACGCGGTCGATTTCATCCAGATCGACCATCGTCGCGGCAAAGAGATCTCACGCAAAAACTTGCGCGCTTACCTGACGCTGGCCACCCGCCCTCAGAACGTCTCCGAAGCCGACAAATACACCAATCCTTTTGGCGTCACCGTGCTCGACATGGTGCTTAGAGAAAGAGGCGCGTCATGAAACGCCTGATCAATCTTGTTTTCCATCTTGTCTTTGGCAGCCTCATTCTGGCCGTCCTCATTCTTGGCTACAAGCAGGCCAATGCGCAGACCGCTGCACGCCCGCCAATGCCTGGACAATCGCAGCAACCGTTTTCTGGTACGCAAATCAACCCGCAACAATCCGCGCCAGCCATGCCGGTGCCCGAGAGCGTGGTCGATCAGGCCCGCGATCAGAATGAAGGTTATTTCAACGCAATGAGCCGTCCGCGTACCAGCGGCCAGGTTCAGGATGTGTGGGATGAAGCAGATCCGAGTGATGCGGTTTATGCGACCGATCTGTGTGATGATTGTACTTACAAGATCCGCACCCGCGAGTTCATGGTCACCGTGCTTGAATTGCCACGCGGTGAAAAGATTGAAGCGGTCGATCTTGGCGATGATGGAGGATTTTCCGTCAAGCCACGCGGTGAACGTCGTTTGGCTGTGCGCCCTAGCGGATACGGTTATGACACCTCACTTGTCGTCTATGGCAAATCAGGTGCCGTTTATCCGTTTTATCTGAGGGCCGAGAGCTTCAATTCGATCAATGTGCCCGATCTGGTTGTGCGCATCGAGGGATCTGTGCAGATCGATGAGGATCCGGCAGTCCCCGGCTTTGCCGGTGTTTTGGACGACACAGGAGAACCGGCTCTTCCGGCGATGTCTCTTCCAGGACAAGGCAATAAGTCTGCTGCCATCGACAATGCAGTTTCTGGGCTGAGTGACACCAATCCGGGCACGCCTGAAGGCGACTTTGTGGCGCAATCCCCGTTCGATCCGAACGCCCTGCATGGTTGGGGTGAGTATGATCTCTGGGGCGATGAAACCCTGCGCCCGGAAACAGTCTTTCGGGATGACCACTTCACCTATATCCGCTTTGGCAAGCGCTGGAAGGATATCGAACTGCCGACCGCCTATGTGGTGGTTGATGGCATAGACGAGCTGGTCAATACCCGTGTGCAGGGTGAGACCTACATCATTGAAAGCACCCGACCGCTGATCACGCTCAAAAGCGGCAAGAGCTTCCTCTGTGTTGAATATACCGGGGAAGGCGCATGAGTGCATTTTGTGATGTCGCACTGGTGCTTGGCCTGACCTTTGGCGGTGTATGTGCCAAACCGGTCGTCAATGAACCGCCAACCCTGCCAGCCGATGATCCATCGGTCTGGGCCCTTCCGGCACCGCCACCACCAGCACCCGCTGCCCCTGCCCCATCGATGCCGCCAATCATCATCAGGGAGGCAAAGCCGGAACCAAAGCCTGCTCCGGCGCCAGAGCCCGTTCCAGAACCTGAACCTGTTCCTGAACCACCCGCGCCGGATCCTTATCGCATGGCATTGGAAGCGGCATGGCAACATCGGGTTTCCTTGTCGTCAGACTGGGGTACTCCGGCGTGGCAGTCTTCTGATATGGCTGGTGCTTCGGGCCATGCTGCCCTGCCCGACATGAGCGCGCCTGCGCCCATGGATCCTCTCGATCTGCCGGTCGGAGAAAACGACAAGGCGGATTATGAAGGGCCGCGCCGGACCTCCACACTTCCTGTCGACAATAGCCGGATCATTACGGCGGATCGCTATATCACCGTGATCCTTGAAACCGGAATCAACAGCCAGGTCGGCGGTGACGCAACCGGCACCGTGATCGTGCAGTCGGCGCGCGATGTCTATGGCTATCACGGGCGCAATGTTCTGATCCCCAAAGGATCGCGGCTGATCTGCAATTACGATCCGCCCAAGGACATGGGCAGTTCTCGCCTGTCGATTGCCTGTGAACGGATCCTGATTTCCGGACATCGCGCAGAGATCCGCCAGCTCGCCTCCCCGATCAGTGATATTCAGGGTCGCCAAGGGGCTGCTGGCGAAGTGGATCGCCGTTTCTGGGAACGCTATGGCACCGCCTTCATGCTGACCGGCATTTCGACGGCTGTGCGCTATGCCGCCGCCACAACAAAATCCGAAGAAGCCGAAGGCGAAGTCGCAACTGCGGCGGCTGAGAAAGCTGCCGAAGAACTCTCGACCCGCTTTGGCGAAATCAGCGCCAGTGTCCTTGAAGAGACGCTTTCGCTGCAACCCATCATCACCATCCCCCAAGGCACCCGCCTTCAGATCCGTCCGGCAACGGACTGGTACATTGCAAATGTGGAGTAAAAGCATGAACAAACGAACCCTTTGGTGTTTGCTCCTGTCGTCCTGTCTTGTCTCACCCGCACTGGCGCAATTGGCCGAGCCAGCAACCGTCTCCTCGCAAGCCGAGCCAGGCATCGAGGAAATGGTGCGCAAGGTCAATATCGTCACCCGCGCCAAAACCCGCACCGCCGTGTCTGAGAATGAACCAATGGCCATTGATCTTGGCTTGGTCGATGTGCCCGGTGCCTCCCCGAAACTGACGGAAGGTGTCACCGCCAAGGCTTATGCCCGCTATGTCACCTTTGAAGACAATTTGATCGCTCAACTGGTGCTGACTGGCGTTGAAAAAGACGGCAAATCCGAACCGCTCGATTCAAACAATTTTGTCGCCCAGTTCAATATGGACAGCCCCGAGCTTGATCCGGCGTCACCTGTGACCATCGAGGGTGATCAGGAAACTCTGCTTGCCGCTCTGCAGCGCTTGAATGATGTCGAGGATGAGGACGACAAGGAAGAAAAGGAAACCGAAAGCGCTGAGGCTGATACCGGTGCGTCAAACAATGTCGGATCGAATGCATCAAAGAATGCCGATGCGGCTGGCTATTCGACACCATCAGCCCTTGATGTTGAGGAAGATACCAGCACGCCCACTGTACGTGTCACAACTGAAGGCTGCAACATCCGGGTTGATCTGGCCCAGCTCGTCGCTGTCCAGCAAAGCCGTGTCGAAACCACCGAAGACGGCAATGTAAGCGCAGGGGCCTGCGAAGATGGTGCAGATCGGTATCCACTGGATCGCAGCTATTCAGTTTGCGGCGATACCATTGATATGGAAACACGCCAGGCAACCGCACAGTATCTTCTGTATTATACAGATGGCGGCGGAAACCGTCAGGAAGTCACTGACTGCCTGAAGGATGAAGACAAGGTCTTTGACATCACAGAGAAGACCTCGGCCTGCTCGGTCTATCTTGATTACAACGAAATGATGGCCGTTCCGCAGGCATTGCTTGTCTATGTCAATGCGAGCAACAATGAAGTCCAGGTCAGAAGCTGCGAGCCGTCCGAAGAAATTGCCTCGGTTCCCCTCGTCTCGGTCACCGATGGTTGTTCTATCCGGCATGATTTTGCCGCTGGTCGCTCTTATCAAACCGGTCGCCATATCTATGAGCTGAACGGAACAACCTGGCAGGCCGATGCCTGTTCGGACAATGGCACCGAATACCCCCACGAAACTGTCTATAAAAGTGCTGCCGGTCAGGAAGTTTGCGCACCGATCATTAATCAGGCGGCAGGCACCGTCACCCGCCAAAGCCGCAAGCAGATCGTGGTTAACGGGGTTGAGCAATTCGTTACCGAATGCAAACCCGACAGCGCCAATATCGCCATCCAGTCGACGATTGATGGCTGCGACAATCCCTCACTGTGGAACCACGATCTCGCGGCTGGCACCAGCTATGGCCGCGAACGGTTTTACTATCTGCTCGATAGCATTCCGCAATATGTCACCGAATGCCAGGATAGCGAGGTTGCCTATCCTCATCATGTCGAGACAACCGGTTGGCAAAACCATGATGACCAGTTGTTCGCCTATCGCCTGACCACGGTCTATATCGAAGGCACGCCGAAAGGTCGTTACAACATCAAGACCAGTGAAGTTCTGCCGGGCGAACCACAGACCGCCTATGTCTATGATGGTCAGGGACCGAAAGCCAATGGTGATATCTGGTATGAGGACTGCACCCGCTTTGAAGGGCGCGATCTTGTAAATACCTACAAGCGCCCGGATGGCACGACTTATGGCTTGAAAGTCGATGAAGCGACACCGGCCAATCTGGGGAATGTCTGCAGTGCGACGGTTCAATGGGCAGATCCGACCCATTCGAGTTGGACAGCTCCACAGAACCATACGGGCGGACCATGCGGCAATGCGACCGGCACCGTCACTGTCCGGGTAGGTGGTTCTGACGGCTATAACGAAAATCGCACGGTCTACAACTCCAACCATTGCAACTATTCAGCAGCAGTCGGCACCCGAACAACAGTTCGCGAAGATGGCGAAACAATCGGCGAGCCAAGCAGCAAGACTTGCACCACGCTCTCAGCACAAAGCTCAATCCACCAGAAGCGTTCCGGCAACGATTACTGGACGCTCTATGAGCCGAACAAATACAACTATCCTGCACATACCGACAGCATCAAGAGCGGTTGCATGGGCAGTTGGGGGTGGTGGTAATGAACGCCATTTCCCCCAATCCTTTGTTTGAGAAGATCCTCGGTCCTCTGGCCAGCTATTACGGCGATCTCTCAACCGTCGAAATCCGCATGAACCGCCCCCACCGCGTCGTGACTGAACGACGCGGGGAAGGCAAGCGCGAGATCGAAGATCCTGCCCTTACACTGGCCGCCATCGAGCGGATTGCCATCAGTCTCGCCAACCAGCGTGGTCTCAAGTTCAATCCCGATGACAATCCAAAGCTCTCCTGCATCTTGCCCGGCAATCACCGCTGCGAGATCCTCGTTGGTGCATCGGTCAGGTCGCATCTGAGCCTCGCGATCCGCTGCAAGCATCCCTTTACCCCGACCTGGGAACAGGCCGGAGTGACATCGGCTATCCGCGACTATCTGATCGATAAGGTCGCAAATGACGCCAACATGATCATCAGTGGCGCGACCAACACGGGCAAGACCACCTTGCTCAATATGTTGCTCTCCACCATTGATCCAGCCCGGCGCGTGCTGGCCATCGAGGACACCCCGGAACTGCATATCGAACAGTTCTGGGATGGCAATGGTTTGATTGCTGCCCGTGAGGCCGGAACGGGCAGCGGCATGGTCGGCTGGCGCGAGATCTATGATCATCTGATGCGGATCACGCCTGACCATATCCTTTTTGGTGAGATCAGTACCCAGAACGCCTTTGCAGCTCTGGCAGCACTTAATTCCGGTGTCACCGGATTTATGTGCACCATCCATGCCGAAAGCCCCTGGCAAGCCATTCACCGCAAGTTCGATCAAAACATCGCCTGGGCCGGTGAAACCATGCCCCGTGTGCCGGAGTTTCTCGCCGAACTGGTTGATGTCGTCGTTCAGATCAAACGCAACGCCGATGGCTGGCGGCGGATCACCGATATCTGGGAACCGCGCAATGATCGCTATGTGCTCAAAGTCGGCAAGGAGGTGGTGTGATGACTTCTCTTTACCGCCTCTCTCTCCCTTTCATCCTGCTCGCCATGATCACTGCCATTCTCTGGCAATGGCATCTGGCTGTTGGCTTTAACGCGCTGGATCTGCGCTGGTGGCAATGGTCGTTTGACGCTGCCACTCATCCTGCAGGCCTTCCCGATGAAATGCTCTATCCAGCACTGTGGATCGGCATCACTGGGTTGCTTTGCATGTTCGGCGTGCTGGCGCTGGCCGCTCGGGCCAATAACAGCACCCTCAAAGGCAATCGCAAAGGCGATGAGCTGCATGGCTCCGCCCGCTGGGCAAAGCTGAAGGACCTCAAGAAAGCCCGGCTGTTTCGCAAGGACGGGGTTGTCATCGGTGGTTGGCCATCATGGTTTGGTCGGATCCGAGAGCTGCGCCACGATGGGCCAGAACATGTTCTGGTCTGGGCTCCAACCCGCACCGGCAAGGGGGTGAGCCTGATCCTCCCCACCCTGCTCAGTTGGCGCGAAAGCATTCTCTGTCTTGATATCAAAGGCGAGAACTTTGCCAAGACAGGTGGCAGGCTTGCCAGCATTGGTCACAGGGTATTGCGGTTTGAGCCTGCCTCCCCGTCGGGCTCAGCACGGTTTAATCCGCTGGCCGAAGTTCGGATTGATAGCGAACAGGACATCGCCGACTGTCAGAACATTGCCGCGATGATCATTGATCCGGACGGCAAGGGCATGTCGGGGAATTACTGGCGCGAGGAAGGTTGGGGCTGGCTCTCGGTCGTACTGCTCCATGTGATCTATCGCGTAAGACGCGATGAAAACCGGATTGCCTGCTTTGATGATGTGAACATCTTTCTTTCCGGCATCACCGGACAGCCATGCGAAGACGGCCAGGCGGAAAAAGCTGATGACAATTTCGAGCATATCCTTGCTGAAATGGCCGCCTTTGATCACGGCAAAGCCCATGTGAACAAGGAAGTTCGGCGCGGGGCCAACAGCATGATGATCAAGGCCCCGCAAGAACGCTCTGGCGTACATTCCACCGCCAAAACACAGCTCACCGTCTTTGCCGATCCGATCATTGCACGGAATACGGCCACCAGCGATTTTCGTCTGCATGATCTGATGAATGGCGATGCGCCAATGGCATTGTTCCTTGTTGTCTCACCTGCAGACAAGGATCGCTTGCGGCCCCTGCTGCGTATCATCCTCAACCTGTTCATGCGTCGTCTGACCGAGCGCATGGAGTTTGGATCTGGCCAGACGGTCGCCGGGTACAAGCACCGCCTGCTCCTCATGCTTGATGAGTTCACCTCCATCGGCAAGCTGGAGATCTTCGAGGAATCACTGGCCTTCATGGCGGGCTACGGCCTCAAGGCCATGATCATTGTTCAGAACACCGAACAGCTCTTCAAGCATTACGGGCGTGATGAGTCGATCATGGCCAACTGCAAGATCCGGGTCGCCTTCACGCCAAACAAGCTCGAAACCGCCAAGCTGCTCTCGGACATGACCGGCAAAGCAACCATCGTCCAGAAACGCAGATCGCGCTCTGGCCGAATGGGCGATCTCGGATCTGTCTCGGACAATCTTGCCGAAACTTCCCGCCCGCTTCTCACCCCTGATGAATGCATGCGCCTGCAGATCATTGATACCGAGGGCCGCAAACCGGTCCCCGGTGATGCCCTGATCTTTGTCGCCGGTCTGCCGCCCATCCTTGGCCGTCAAAAGCTCTATTTTCTGGATCGCGAGCTTTCACGCCGCTCGCAAATGACGCCGCCCCAAATGGCTCTCTCTTCCAACACACCCGCCTCTCTCAAAGGAACCAAACCATGAAGTCACCAAACACGCCTAGCACCACTGCCTCCTCTGCAGCCCTGAATGACCAGGACTATCTCGCGTTGGCCTCTTCCATGATCAATGCCGAAAGCCAGATTGGCCCTGTACCGGTCGATCCGGACATTGCCGAGGCCATGGGGGCTTTTGCTGAGGACGCGCTTTCCGCTGATGACGCGCTCGACAGTCACTTTGACGGGATTGATCCAACCGCTGATGCGGAGGGTTCGAACCATGGCTGATAAGAAAAGCTATCGTGATCAGGTGGTCGAAGAACTGCTCGGCCATATCGAAGCAGGCACCGCCCCATGGCAAAAACCATGGGAACCTGGAAAGATCCGCATGGCCCCGTTCAATCCGGTTTCCGGCAAGGACTATCGTGGCATCAATGCGCTTTGGCTTGAAATGCGTGGACGCTCCGATCCGCGCTGGATGACCTATCGCCAGGCGGCGGCCCAGGACGCGCAAGTCCGCAAGGGCGAAAAAGGCACCATGATCGAATATTGGAAATGGTCCGAGCGCGAGAAAGTGCTGGATGAGAACGGCAAGCCGGTTCTTGATGACAAGGGTGTCGCCAAAACCCGTGACGTGCGTCTTGATCGGCCAAGGGTGTTTCATGCGGTCGTCTTCAATGCCGAACAAATTGATGGTCTGGCACCCTACATCGCCCCCGAACCGACCTTCAGCCCGGTTGAACGGGCCGAGCAGATCCTCAAGCAAGGCAATGTTCCGATCTTCCATGATCAGAACGACCGGGCTTTTTACCGGTCCTCAACTGATCAGATCCATATGCCCCATCAGGCCGCCTTCAAAGGCCAGTACGAGTATTACGCCACGGCCTTGCATGAGCTTGGCCATGCAACCGGCCATCAATCACGCATGGCCCGCGAATTTGGACCGTTCGGCTCGGAAGTTTACGCCAAGGAAGAACTGCGTGCCGAGATCGCAAGCTACATGCTGACCACCGAGCTTGGCCTTGGCCATTATCCGGAACGCCACGCCGCCTATGTCGGCTCATGGATGAAAGCCATCAAGGAAGATCGCAATGCGCTGTTCACCGCTGCCCGGGATGCAGAAAACATCCGCACATGGATCATGGAGCCCGAGATGCGCCAGTCCCTTACCCCGATCAAACAACAAACTGCCGAGAAATCTCAGTCTCAGTCTGTTTCAAAGCAGCAATCCTTTGTCGATAGCATGGCCGAAAAGCGCCAACGCGCCATCGAGAAGATGTTTGAGAACCATCCATCCGCAAACCCGACACTTTGGGCCATGCAGGTTCAGGATTCATTGGTACTGACCGGTTCACGGCAAGACACCGAATTGTTGCCGGCCGATCAGTTCAAGGAGCGGTTGCTATCGTCTGATCTGTCCACCGATCATTTGGTTCGGTTCCTTCGGCAATCTGCCGAGATGGCGAACTGGAACAATATGGCCTATTCAATCCTGGGACCGGACGGCGATCATAAAAACGTTGCCTCTTTGGTGGAGCGTTTTGGCAAAATTGATTGGTCCTCAGACAATAACAGTCCTTCCGATCCGCAGCAGACGGGTCTGTTTGTCAAGAACGCCATTCTGACAGATCTCGCAACAGAGGCCGGACGATCTCCGAAACATCAAGAGCTGCTATCCGCCCTTTGGGATATTGATGGTCCGCAAACGCAAGGATCCGGGCAAAAGCCAGATTGGTATATTCCAGCCCAGCAAAGAGCAGATGGATTGCTTAGGCGTCTGACAACGCCATTTGATCCGAAGGCAAATCTCAAACTGGGGCAAGATCAGCATCTGGCTCCGGATCAGAAGGAAGCAACATCAGGCCTTTCTCAAGGAACTGCTGCCAAACGCATCTATCTCAATGTGCCATTCAGTGAAAAGGATGAGGCCAAGGCACTCGGTGCAAAATGGGATCGCCGGGCCAAGGCCTGGTATGCCCGCGATGATATGGAGCTTGCCCCATTCAAGCGCTGGCAGGAAACCAAAGCCAAAACCCCTGAGCCCAAGATCAGTCCAGAACAGGAATTTGCGGATGCACTAAAGGAAAACGGTCTGATCCTCGATGGACCGCCGACTATGGATGGCAAATGGCATCGGGTTGCGGTTGAAGGAGATCGCAAGGGCCAGAAAAGTGGATCTTATCGTGGTTTCCTCGAAGGTCTCCCGGCAGGCAACATCACCAATTACAAGTCGGGGCAGGATCCGGTTAAATGGGTGGCGACCGGCACCAAGATCGATCCCAAGGAACTGGAACAAGCCAGAGCCGAAGCGGCGGCCCGCAAGGCAGCCCAGGAACAGGAACTGCGCGCGCAATATCGCATCGTGGCCAAGCGGGCCTACGGGATATTCCAGAACGCCGAACCAGCGCCGAGCAATCACCCCTATTTGCAGAACAAACAGGTGCCTGCTGGCGATCTGCGGATCGATCAAACTGGCAATCTTCTGATGCCGATGACCAATGACAAAGGCTTTATCGAGAACATCCAGACGATCCATCCCGATGGTACCAAGATGTATCTGAAAGACGGTAAGAAGCGCGGCCTGATGCATGTGATCGAAGGCGATCCCAAAGGCCCGATGATCGTTACAGAGGGCTATTCTACCGGCCAAAGCCTGTATATGGCCAGCGGGCTGACCGTTGTGGTTGCGCTCGATTCAGGCAACCTCGCCCCCGTGGCTGAGGCTCTTCACAAAAAGCATCCGGATCGCGCCCTGGTAATTGCCGCCGATGACGACCACGCCAAACAGATCAATGCCGGGGTCAAGGGAGCCGAGCGGGCATCTGAGCTTACCGGCGCGAACATCCTGCGTCCGGATCTGAGTGACGAGGAAAAGGCTAAGGGCCTGACCGACTTTAACGACATCCATCGGGAACGCGGGATTGAGGCGTTGAAACGCTTTGTCACCGAACAGCTCGGCATGACCAAACCGAAAGCCAAAGCCAGAACACGGGGGCGCGAGCAGCCGGCTGTCAGCTTGGCCATCTGATCCCCGAACGCCGGTGGCGCAATGTATGCCACCGGCACCTTTTTATCGATACTGGAACCATGCCATGGCCACCGACCGCCACGTCATCAAAACCTATTTGAACGACGAAGAGAAAGAACGCATCGATCAGCTGGCCCATCAAATGCGCCTGTCCCGCTCGGAACTGCTCAAACGATTGTTGATGAATACCAAGCTGCCGAGTGCCCGCGACTTTGCCGCATGGCAAGGCATTCGGGATTTGCTCAAGGTCAACGCTGACCAGGCACGGCTCGGGAACCTCTTCAAACTCGCACTTGATGAGCCGCTTTCAGCAGATCTCCTCAAAAAATTCGATGATATGATCCGCGATATTGAAGGAACGCAGGCGGAGCTCAAAGCCGCCATTGGCGCGATCCGCGACCAGCTTCAGCCGGGTAAACGAAAACAGGCCAAGCCATGATCGCGACCAAGATCGGTAAAAAGTCCGAGGTGCCAGATAACTACACGCGGCTTGGCGAGTACATTGCAGCAGCCGAAGAAAAAGGCGAGAAACTTCATCAGTTCTGGATCCGCAATTGCGATGCTGGCACAAATGTCGAGGATATCGATCTCGCCCTTCTGGAGATCGAAGCGGTTCGGCGACAAAAGCCCGATATCGCCGATAAGACCTATCACCTTGTCGTTTCTTTCCGCTCTGGCGAACAGGACAAACTGACCAAAGATGCTCTGATGGCCATCGAGGCCGAATATGCCAAGGCACTTGGCTACGGCGATCATCAGCGGGTAGCAGGAACGCATATCAATACCGATAATTTCCACATGCATATCGCCTTTAACAAAGTGCATCCGCAAACGCTCAAAGTCGTCACACCACATCGCGATTTTAAGATCCTCGCCAAGGTCTCGCGCGAGATGGAGAAGAAATATGGCCTCGCCATTGATCCCGGCATGACCGATGGCAAGGAGCGTGATCCAAACAAACTCTCACCGGCGGCGCGGGATTATGAAGCCCATACCTGGCAGGAATCGTTCCAACGGCATGTGTTGAAGCATCGTGGGGAAATTCTGAAGAGTTTGGGGAAAGCAAAAAATTGGCAGGAAGTGCACAAGGTTTTAGCTGGATATGACGTCAGCCTTAAACTGCGCGGCAATGGCATGGTTTTGATGAGCCCTGACGGTCAGGCGATGAAAGCCAGCCAGTTGGATCGATCATGCAGCAAGAAAAATTTCGAAGAACGACTTGGGGTATTTGAACCTTTGGTAAAGGCCAAAGGAGCGAATGGTCCACACAAAGCAACCTCAAAAAAGCGATACAAGGCTCGGCCCCTTACAAGTCATGCCAAAACCTCACTTCTCTGGAAACGTTATCTAGGCAGTCGAAAATCACAGTTTCAGCACCCAACCCTGCTTGGAAGCGCGGCTCGAAACTGGAAAATATTTCTAATGATTGAAGCCTACCAAGATCCGTTAGCTATGGTTCTGATCATCGCGCACCGGAAGATGATAACCGATTTATTTTTAGCTCGATCTAAACAAAGGAAGCCGTTGTTTGAACCAAGAGGTCATCGCCTCTAACGGCATGTGCAATCATAACCCGATTTTACAACAAAGTAAAAATTACTACACATTCGCACGCTGGCCATTATTTTTATCTTTTTTCCAGATTGAGGGCAATGAGTACATATTCTTTTGGAACACCAAAGTGATTTGAAAGTATTACCTGGATGCTTCTTGGTTCCACCAGTTCTTACCCAACAAAAAACAGGCCACTTTGAAAGATGATGATATGCAACTTTATTGCTATCAGAACCATGGTGCGGAGCAGTCGCGACTATGGGGGACATTGGCGGGGTGATATTTTTCAAAAAAGAATTGGTATAACTGGGACCATCCCCCATGGGGGAATCACCACAAAATACTACTCCCATTCGGTTCAAACTTGGCGGAGCCAAAAACGTAAGGCACTCTTGGTTTACTACTGACAACCTTGCCAAATAACCTAGGCTCGTTCGCATCGGCGGAGAAAGCTCGACCGAGTTCAAAGGTATCAAAAAATTCCTCTCTCCGCCCACCGGCTTCCTTGTGTGGGAATAACACTCATAGTCAAACCAACGTATCGGAACATTATATTTTGCAGCTTGAACAGCAATCGCGTGTATATTTTTTGCTGTATCAATTGCCTTGATCCAATGTTTAGCTATTATCTCACCAATCTTACATTTTATTTTTCGATACCGAATCTTTGAATATGCCGAAGTAAACGCCTTATCTGCTTCTTTTTCTTTTTTTTCAAATTCATCCTGAATGATTGCAAACCATTCCGGCACATTAAGTTGACTACTCAAATCAGTATCAACAATAGAATGTTCATCCCATAAATCATTGATGTTCACATCAACCGACTGCCCGTCTAAATCCGAGAGCATATTTGGCTTGAGACTTTTCAATATATCTTTGTTTAGTTGCTCACAGTAATCTTTAAACGCCTCACTTAAATCGGGTTTTTCGGAGTTTTCTGATATGAAATCATCCAATTCTGATATCAAACCATCAATAAACTTGCGCGGTGCAGTAACCAAGTCTGGCAAGACATCTGCCCAGCGACCAGGCAGCCAAAACTGTCCCGCGTTACACTTCGAGTGGGCCTTTCGCGAACTCATGCTTGGAGACCAAGCGTCAAGAAATTTTGCTAGACCTTTAGAGTGGTCTGCATCTGCATGAGTGCAAACAATTATATCTATAAAATCCAACTTCGGAAAAATTTTGTCTATTTTCTTTGCTAGAGTGGTTGAATTATATCCACCATCAACAAGCACAGTATGCTTTCCACGCCTAAGCAAAAAAGATTCACCAGAAACAGGCAGCGCTATCAACTCGTCATTCATTTGACAATCAACACCCAGTGCTCGAAATAATTCTTCTTTTAACCCTCGACCACTATAACGCAGCAGAAATGCGAGTTAGTAAAGCCAAGTTTAGTTCTAGTTTCACTTGCCCAATTTGTCATCAACGCATCCTCCAGAGTATCATTTACACGTCGTGATCGTCATATTGACCTCTTACAAAATGCAGGTTCGACCTGTTCACGTCCTTCCTTTGGAAGAGGCCCTCATCATCAGATCACTTAAAAATATGCTGTCGATGCCAATCAAGATTGCGCCTATGCGTGTCCGTTAGCAGAACAGGTTTCGTCCAAGTTAAACAGTTTTTAGCTGCTACCCCTAGTTTACTAGAGAACAATGGACAGCCGGAATCATCAAACGTCACAAACCCGGTGTCGAAAGCCGCATCCCACAACGCAGAAAGAAGAAGCCCGTTGTGCACATCCAATCGTTGTTCATCAGTCTCGCATTGAGACCACGGTATAATGTGCGAGGCGCGCAGCAGCGCGGGGTCAGTGATGTCGGTCAGCGGACAGCGGCTCTGCCAATAGTCCATGAGACTCGCACGGAAGATGTTCTGGCCTATACGCTGGACAACTAGCTGTTCAGCCTCGGTCGTCATAGGCAGTTCCTTGACCTTTGCCAGGAACTCGCGAAGCGGCACATCAGGAAGGCTTACTGCCAGTTGGTAGACGCGTGGTAACATGCTGTAAAGCTGTCCCAGCGTCTCGAAGGTGTAGCGGGAAAGACCGGGGCCGGGAATTTCCGCGATAGGGATATCCAGCTCCTCGATGACGCCCACATGATCTAGTGCTAGGAACCACGGCCCCTCTGCGTCAGCAGCAGCGAGATGGATCGTGCCGGGCACGGTGGTCGAGCTAAAGGCTGCCCATCCGCCCACCTCGCCCAGTTCTCGGCGGAAGCCGTTTTGAAACGCAACTTTGGCGCATTCCTGCCGTATGACGAAATTTTGCGGGATCTGGATCATCTACAAGTTCTGCCCCAGCAAACGCTCCTCGCCAGGAGAGCCTCGTAGAGTCAGCCTTAGCCATGGTTCGACAAGTTGATCCTGCGGCGGCTGTGTCGTAGTGGTTATGATATATTGAAAATGCGGCTGCTCAGTTGCCTCTTCTAATGCTTGGATGAACCTGAAAAGGGCGTGATAAATGGTCAGCCCCAGATCAGCCTCGCGAGGGCTGTCGTGCAACAAAAAAGCCGGAAGACGTGTTTTCCCCTCTACGCTCAAACACATGCAGGCTAAATCAAAAGCCAGAACTTTAAGCGATTCAATCGCGGCTGTTTTTCGATCACCGCCATCAATAATTTTGGGTTCCAATCCTTTACCGGTCAATTTGACTTCACCACTTGCGGACGGACCAAGAAGGGCACGGACAATCGGATCGAAGCGTTCAGTGACTTCCGTAAAGACAGCGGCCTGGTTGCTTCGAAATTTTTCGAATTTTCCTTTAATATTGCTTTGCTTCTGTTCAAGATCATCTAATGCTTTACGAACACTGACCTTTTCATCAAAAGCACGGCTCAATTCTTCCACTCTTTTCTTGTGGCTCAGCGCAGTCTCCCAAGCCAAAGAGCGGTTATCTCGAGCGTCCTCCAATCTTTTCAGATGAGCTGCCGCTCTATCTTTAGCCTGCTGCGCCAGAGCTATTTCCGGCTGTTGTACGCTAACCCTTGCCTTTAATCGCTTAACGATCTCATCTTGTTCCGCAATCTCCTGCCGTTTCCTCTCGAACCGGGTCCGACATGCGTCTTCATCAAAAGGATTACGCGACAGGTTGCAGCCGTCAGCCAAAGCCTTGTCTAGCGGCACTTCACAAATAGGACAAACAGGGGACGCCGCCATTTGGGCAGCCGACGATAATCCGGGCACTTCGCTTTGAAGGTTCGTCAGCAACCTCTCTTCGGCAGGCAATCGTGCATTGATTTCCTTCCGCTCGGCTTCAAGTCGATCAAATGTGCTTCGGGCATCATTCAAAGTTCTTCTTGCGGTCTCAATATCCGTTGTTCCCATTTCAGGAAGCATCGCTGCCTTGGCGAGCTTGTTTTCGGCTTCTTTCCGCAACACATCAATCAGCAACGGCATTTCAGGCAAAGACTGGCCTACGAGCCCGAGTGCAGTAATGAGGACATTCTGTTCCCGCTCTACGGTCCAGGCAAGGTGACTGAACTGCGTTTCCTTAGTGGTGATTTCGGATTTCAGGTTGTCGGCGGAAGTTTGATTTTGGCTTTCTTCTTCGGTAATCGCGCGCAGAAAAGCCCGCACTGCCGCGACCCGCAAGGCTTTGTTGTCACCGCTGGCCGGAACCGGCGCTTCAGATCCAGACGACGGATCGCGCCAGTCAAGGATATGGTCGAACCGGCATTCTTGATCTCGGGTCAGCCAAGCTAGTGCAATAGGCCAAGCAGCTTGGCCTGGCTGCGTCCGCACAAGCCTTGTAATCTCTGGCGTTATGATGGTTTCTTCAATCGCTTGGACAAGCGTTTCTATACCAGTTGCGGGCGTATCATCATCCGCGACAGTGTCCAGATCGCCATGTTGTAAAGCGACATGACGGCGCCGCAATCCAAGAGGACGGATCACGGCCCAACATACGCCATCCAACATGACCTCCGCTCCGACCATTCCATTGGGAAAGGCGACACCGATGCGCTTTCTTTGTTCTTCATCGGCAAAACGTCCCTCGCCCATACAATAACGCAGCAGGCGACAAAATAGGGTCTTTCCCGCCCCGTGACCAATGGAACCACCTTCCGCTTCAGCCCCGTCCGGAGACCAGATGATATTCAATCCGGGTCGCAAATGAATGTCGCGAATAGGCTTTTCACCGGGTTCCTTCCATACCGCGAGGCGTCGCACCCACAGACGCGGTCCTGCCGCCCCAGTTGGCGGGGTGAGCTCAAGTTTGCTTTCAAACAAATCATGCGACTGCTGCATCACGCACCCACCTTTGAATCTCGCCCGGTAATTGCTCGACGGTTTGGTCGAGTTTAAGCGTTGACAGAGCTTCCAGAACAAAGGCGGCCCGCCCGTCCGGCCAACCGGAGGTTTCGAAGACTTCCAAGCCTGTTCCTGGCGCCCAAGTTCCGGCGGCAAAATCTTCGATCAAGCGGCCATTGCCACGATGGTTGCTCAAGGCAGCCCCCCACACGGGATTGATCCGTTGTATGAAGCCAGTCACGTTACCCTGCAAGGGCTCGGCCTCCTGCCCTGCCAGCCGTCGCCACTCCTGCGCCAATGGATCGGAAATCAACGGGGTTAATAGACGTGGCTCCAGCATCATTACCGCAGCTATCCGTACCGTGCGCGCCGATGTCGGCCCGTCCAAAGCCTTCAAAATAGCTGCCAAAGCTGCCGCAGTGTCACCTGGTGCCTGCGTGGCACGAACAAACGCGCCATCGGGCAATACCGAGAGGTTAAGCGGTTTAGGCACCCGCGATACGGGTTCAACGGCCTCGGTCATAGTGAACCCGAGCGTTTCAAAAATGCCGTCCGCTTCCAGCCGGTCCCACGCAGCGAGGACGAGACGTTGGGTCCGATACTCGCCGTATTGGCGGATTTCCTTTTCCTTCAAAACGCGAAAAGTTTCCGAGGGGTAGTCTGGGCCTTTCACGTCGGCGGGATCAAGAATGTAGCGCAGTTCGTCACGGTTCAGGCCGTACGCACGGGCATAAAAGGCGTCGAGATCGGCGCGTAGGTCGGCACGGCGGCCCTCGTCCCAGGCAAAGGGCGGGCCGTCATGCCCCAGATCGCGGGCGAAGGGGGCGAGGCTGTGCGAGGTGTAGGTGAGTTCCAGCACCTTCGGGGTGATGAATGCCAGGCGGGGTTCGGTATAGAATTCGGGGGGAAAGACTGCAAACTGCTTGAGATATCCATATGTTAAGTGTGTGCCGCCAACTGACTGCCGCGCAACGAAATCAGCGGGAATTGAATTCAAGTTGCCGATCAGACAGCTAAAAAGCTTTGAGTTTTGCGCAGAGAATACGAGTGGACATGTGTTGCCTGTGCCTGCAACGGGCAAAACCGAAAAGATTGCGGTTCTTTCGTCTGTTGATCGGCAGATGTCGCGGAAAGCAAAGATATACCTGCGCCCAGAAAGCCGTTGAGCAAGCCTTTCCTCTACTTCGCCCTTTTCGATCCAATATCGCGGCTCAACTTCAGTTGAAACATTTGTCTTGGTTTCGATAGGGAGTGCTGCTGTCTGGCCAGCTTCGTCATAGGTGACCCAGCGGTGGTCAAAGATATGAAACATCTTCGCTTCATACAGGGGAACGAAGTACTGGGCCGACGCTGTTTTATCCGTCCAATTCACTCCATCCCGGATGAAACCAAGTGCTTGCAGTTGCTCATGCGTTCGAAATAGACCGCTGTCGTTGGCCATGTCGAATGGTCGCGAAAAACTGATATTCCAAGGGTTACCCTTTTCGACATCGCTGTCCTCAATTAGCACCCGCGCTCCGCGATACATCTTTGCGGTAAGTTCCGCATCTGCGCGCGAGCGAAACACGGGCGCAGTGTTAGTGTTGGGATTGATCGCCGCGATATCGGCCGGCGTGAGAGCAAAGTTGCGTTCTGTTTCAACAAGTTCCGACGGATCAGTCAGGAAGAACGCGAAACGCGCGTTGCTTTCATCGCGGCCAAAGGTAAGCAGGGCGAATTTAAAGCTGCGGTGAACGCCTGAAAAAATTGGTGCGGAGTTTTCGAAGTCCACGAGCTTTGCAAGCCGCCGCGCTCCCACAAGATGGGCGAAGAAGGGCGCAGTGGTTGCATCGGTTGCGATACCAGTGGGTACAATTATCCCCGCACGCAGCCTAGCAAGATTGGCGAACAGCTCTGCGAACAAGGCATAAGTGTTCACGTCGCCTCGTCCGGTCAGCGCAAAGCGCCCACCATCTTTGCCCGGCACACGAACGAATTCACTGGTCGCCTCGGCCTCGCGCTTGGCCTCTATGAAAGCATCGAACAGCGCGCGGTCTGTGGTTGCCGGCGCGGCCTTCTCCAGCGCCTTGATCAGTCGGTCGCGCGCGGCCTTGTTTGGCGCGTTGGCGATCTCGGGCGAGCGGGAGGCAAAGAACTCCTGCTCCTGCAGCTTGATCCGCTCCCACGGCGGGTTGCCCAACACCACATCAAACCCGCCGCGCTGCATCACGTCGGGGAACTCCAGCGGCCAATGCAGGGCGCGGGCGTTTCGGGCGGCCTTGGGCGCCTCGACCATCGCCTGCCGCATCTTGCCCTGATTGAGGGCCATCCACAGCTCCTCGGTCGTCGGCACTGTTCGCTCCGACGCTCCCGCCGGTGCGCCGTCCACTTTGGGCAGCAGGAAGGCCGCCACATAGAGATCCGCTGCCGCCTTAGCGCGGACAAAGGTCTGCCCCTTACGTAGCTCCTTAAACCGCTCGGCCTTGGCGTCGATCTGCTCCACCGTATCCTCGGGCAGATCGCGGAAGCCCGAGAAATCCAGCGCCAAAGGTTTCATCGTGGGCATGTCAGCCTGTCCAGTTCCGAAATCGAACCCTCCTTGGCCCTTTTTCGTATCCTTGTTGGCCTGCAGATAGTATTTCGCGGTGCCCTTATCGTCGCCGGTTAACGGTTTGTAGGCGGCATCCGGAATTCCGGCTTCCAGCACCTTCAGATCGAAGACGCCGAGCAGTGCGTCACCGCAACGGATCTGCGCGTCGAAGAAGCCAAGGGGAAGGCCGGGGTCGACCGTCTCGATCCAGAGCGCGACCTTGGTCAGTTCCACCGCCATCGGGTTGCGGTCAACTCCGTGCAGGCAGGACCGCGCGACATCGCGCAGGGCATGGCGGAAATCGTCGAGCGATGGCGTTCCATCGGCGCGGATACTGGCCAGCCGCGTTGCGATGCGACGGGCGGCGGCAAGCAGGAAGTGGCCCGAGCCGCAGGCGGGGTCGATAATCGAGAGCTTCAGAAGCGCCTTGGCCGGATCGTCCGCCTCGGCCTCCGTCTTGTCGAGCACGGGATCGAGTGCGGTGTCGAGCAGCGCCTGAACGAGACTGTCCGGTGTGTAGTAAGAGCCGGTGGTCTTGCGCTGGTTGCCCTTCTGCTCTGCGGCCTCGGAGGCGAAAATCAGTGTCTTTCCGTCGTCGCCTAGCTGAGGCTGCAGTTCGAGGAGGGATTCGTAAACCGAGCCCAGCTCCTCAGTCTCCATCGCGCGCCAATTCACGGGGACCATACCGGTTTTATCTGAGAGCCAGGAGAGGCGGTAGAGCGCCTCCATGAAGGCCTTATTGCGCAGGCGGGCGGTTTCGAGGTGCGGCAAACGGTCCTCTGCAAAGAGACCTCCAAGAGCAGGCAAGGCAAGTTTAGGTTGGCCGTGCGCGAGCCCACGGAAGATAATCTTTATACCTTCGTAGCGGTCGTGATGCCTGTCCCAAGTTGCGGCGCGGTAACATTGCTTACGCAAAACTGCGAGGGAGTAGCCTTGAGCGTATAAGGCACGGGCGTCAGTTCGGGCATCGGTTGGATGCAGTAGATTTTGATCCTCGGCTACCATGAGGAATATCAACCGGTATACAAGGCGAAGGAGCTCATTAAACCAGTCAGTGAGGTTCACTTCACCTGAATTCAGTTTCCGGGCTAATTCGGGATTGGCTTCGAGGAAGCCGGATCCGAGCACTTTCAGCGCGATTTGCACCTGATCGGCCAGGCGATCTCGGGCAGCCTCGCCTTCTTTTGAACCGCTATCTCTCCAGCGTTCCAATGCACAGTCCGTTGCAGGAGCACCTTCACTCCCGAAACGAGACCGGTGGATCAAAAGCCAGAGTACCGCAAAAGAAGCAATATCCTCGTTCGAAAATATTTGAACGAGGTCAGCCTCAATATAGGCAGGTCGTGTAAGGGAGGCGTTGTCCCGCATGAGCCTTAAATGCAGGCCATTGGTAGCGATACCCCAAAGTGCCTCGTCGTTGTCGTTGAGATAATCTTGAAGAGCAAAGGCCGGTGAACGCGACCGGTCGACGGATAAAGTCGGACTACGGCGATCAAGCACTTCAGATGATGGCACCACAACGATAGGTACTCGCCCACCTGCAATCATGGCGACGGGCGCGTCTGCTGCCTGAAGGTCTTCGTATCCGAACGTCTCCTTGAAAAAGCCCGACACAAAGCGACGTGTGGCGTCTTGAGACGGCGTCTCGATCTTAGAGTATGCGTCGTAATGGGACTGTCCGACGCGAAAAGCCGTCGCAATTTCCTCACGGATAGAGAGCCCCCTTCGAACGGCATAGTCTTCCGGTGCCTGTTCTGCTGCTGTCCTCTGATCGATTTTAGCTATCATAGCAGGCGCAATCAGATTGCCCTCTAGACTTAGGGAAGGCCACGCTGACATATCGGTAATTGGTTTGCGCGCCATATCACACCTCACCCGGCATCAATACGAACATTCCAATAATGTCAGGTGGAAGGACAGCCTCCACACTAACGCGGGAGGCCGATCCCGCCGCTGCTCGCAACCGCGCGTGATCCTCAACAAGTTGTTCTGCACGCTCATTCACAAAAAGTTCCAAAGGCCCGGCAATCAGCCTAGGTAAATCAGATTTCGCAGCATTGACCATGCGGTCACGCGCGATAGCAGCGAGGTCTGCTGTAGCAGGCGTGTTCAACAATTCGCGCGCTGCATTACCATTCGCCACGATTCGATCCCCTTGAAAGGCTACCAGCGCTGCTTCTTCAGCAAGCAACATTCGTTCCTTGCGAGAATGGACAGTAATCTTGAAACGAATGCGCAAAAGCATCAGCCGTGTCATTGCTGAAACCGCTGTCGTAGGCCAAGCACCTACTCGACCGATACCAAGGTCGGGAACAGCTTCCGGATCAAGAGATGCCTCAACTAAGCTCTCTGCCAATGACGCGGTCAGGGGATGAGTCCTCGTGAGAAGAGATGCACCTGCAGGCGCTGGTTCAGTAAGAGCAAGCTTAACCGATTTCTCTAGTCCTTTTTGCGCCAATGTCTCTCTTAAACTTTCCTGTAAAGCATGAACATGCGCGATATAGGTTAAGCGCTTTTTTTCCAACGGCACGCCGAAGCGAGACATTGTGCGCTGGACGAACAAAAGCGCATCATCTGGCGAACCAAGCAGATCTTTTACCTTGTTCCATTCTGGTTCCACCTCGGCCGGTTTCATCACGTTCTGTGCAAAACGAGCACGTGATTTCTTCTCATTTTCACTTGCGTCGCGCCATCGCGTTTCCATCGCCTGCGTACCATCCTCTAAACGCAGATCAAATGTCAGCTGTTTGTGACCGCCACGGCGAAGCATCATTGCTGCTATAAGGGCTTCAGTCACAGGTCCGCGCTCATCAGGCAAGGGGACTGTTACACCAGTGGCTTTTCGGATATCCCGCGCCTTCCTCAGAATCACGTCAAGGACCGCGCCATCAATGGCACTGTCGGGCGAGAACATCATGATTGATCGCACCAACTCGGCAGGTTGGCCAAAGCGGTCTACACGCCCCTCCCGTTGCTGATGCCTGGTTGGGTTCCAAGACAGGTCGTAATGTATAACCGTGTCAAATAGTTGCTGTAAGTTGATCCCCTCCGACAGGCAGTCAGTCGCTACCAATATTCGCTGAACAGCCTTTTCGCCGACTTCAACCGCCATCTCTGCAACACGGTCTCGACGCTCATCGGGCGTTAGTTCGCCGGTTACAGACTGAATATTCAGCTTCGGGAATGCTTTGCGAAGACCGTTCTTGACATATTCTGCCGTCGCTAGGTAACGACAAAACACAACTGGGTTAGCCCCGCCCTTAATCAAGGGTTTCAGAACGCTGACCAGGGCTTCAAGTTTGGGATCCTTTGTGCCCAACAGGCCCCTAGCCTGGTCTAGAAGAGACTGAAGCGCCGGATCATTGGCAAAAATCGTATTTGGCTCAACATCAACGGCATCTTCATCGTCGCCATCTTCATCAAATATCTTCGGCTCCAAGCGATCAGCTTCATTCGAGGCACGATTTCTTAGAGCACTAAGCGCAGCGGCCGGTGACGACCCCACACAGCGCATCAAGGCAAGCGTGCCCCAAAATGCGAGCCGCTGATCTCTCTTCTGATCTCCAGCTTTCGATACAACAGACAAGCAGTAATCTATCGCAGCTTCCTGAAAGGCCAAATGTTCGGCTGACAGGCGATAAGAGGACTCCTTTGTTTCATGCTTGGGAAAAGAACTGTTTTCGCCCCAATCCCCCTCGATAAGATCAACACGGCGCCTTTGAACAAAGTGCCGCGCTAAGCGCTCACGATACCGCGCGTTATCGAAGTCCATCGAAGCGAAATCTAGATCGATTAATGATAGCAAACGTGCGAAGGCTTCTTCGTCACCTGAATGCGGCGTTGCCGTAAGCATTATCAGCCGACGCTCTGGGTCTTTCGCAAGCCCACGAAGTAAGTCAAAACGTTGCTGCCTGCCCTTGTGCGTTCCAACGCAAGCATGCGCTTCATCGACTATCACAAAGTCTGGACAGGACCTTGCAAAGCCTTCTCGACGCTTCTCTGCCTTGATGTAGTCAAGACTTACTACAGTGAACGGGTAAGCATCAAATAGCGTTTGCGCCAGCGGCAGAGTGCGCTCTAGTCGGGACGCTGTGCCTGATGTTACGGGGACGGCATCAATGCCTAACCGGTCCTTGAGTTCAAGAATCCACTGATCCACAAGATGAGGCGGGCAGAGAACTGAAAATGCATCAACCTCTCCCCGATCCATCAATTCACGCAAAATTAAGCCCGCCTCGATGGTCTTACCAATACCAACGTCGTCGGCAATCAAAAGACGCGGCACCTGAAGTCTAAGAGCCATCAACAACGGGACCAATTGATAAGTTCGCGGTTCAAATGCGAGTTGAGCGGCTGAACGAAAAGGACCAGCTCCGCGGCGAAGGGTCATGCGTAATGCATCCGCTAGTAGCGCAGCTTTCGACTGCACGGTGGGACGGGCATCATCTGGAAGATCAAAACGGGCGGGCTCGACCGATGCAATCTCAAGGTTCGGATCTAGGACAAGAATGTCATTCTCATTCCCGGACAGAGGACGCAACGCCATCAGACCTTCACCCGGTGCTGGAAGTGCGACCCACTCTCTGCCACGCGCACGCACCAAATCCCCTGGCGTAAAACTCACCGTCATTCTCAACCCTCAAAATTCTTCAATAAATCGTCTGGCAACCCTGCCGCCGGTTCTTCTGGTAGAGCAAAAAGCACCCAACCTTTATTCAACGCATCAGCTTCTGCTTCTTCCGTCAGGTTCCCTGTCGTCACCGCGACGGCAAAAGCTCGCCAGACGAATTCGAATTCAATACCGCCAAAAGTGGCTGGCAACGCATCTACTTGAGGCAATCCCGCCGCTTCAAAGACAACTGACCAGGGTGATGTTGTCTCTCCCGATCCAGACGTTGACGTCAGCGCAATCCTTCCTCGAGCAAGGTCTATGAGGAACTTAGCTACTTCGGCGCTAGAGCGATCAATAAGCTCGTGGTCAGGCTGGTTAAAGTAAGACAGGAGACAACGGTAACAGCCGCGTACGCAGCTGCCGCCTTCCTTTTCTCTAAGAAGCTCAGGGTCGCCCGAAGCAATCGCCTCATCAACATTCTCGAAATGCATCAGCTTTAATGCAGTGGTAGCTATTTCGTTGATCGCTCTTTCATCATCGATCAACCGGGTCAGAACGCCAGCTCCACCCTCTGTCGCCTCGTATGTGAGGATCGCTCTTCGGTTATCTCTGGCTGGTAATGGCTCTCCCAGGATTTCCCCCTCTTCCAGCTGGAAAACCACTTCTATTCCGCGCAGGAGGGCATGCTGAACAGTGGCGATGGTCTCCAGTTTGTATTGCTCGGGCTTCTCGAACCGGAATAACAAAGCGTTTTTTCTGTCACGAACAATGGGAACAATACGTACAGGCTTGACAACGTCTGGCGGAACATCCGTGTCACTGTCTTCTTCTTCAGATTTTGCCCAATACCCCGACCTTGGATCAATATTGAAGCCAAAGACCGTTTGATCCTTACGTCTTTTCAAACCTTTATTTAAACGGCTGATCTCGGCGCTGTTCGCGTATTGCAGCGCGAGGAGAGAGCTTTCCCCACAAACGAAATCAGCACTTGTCACTTGGACTCGACCATCCTTCTGAGGCCAAGAAAACACGGTCTGGATGTCGAAGCCTTGGCGGACCCGCTCTTCGTCATTGGCAGTAATACGTTCTGTTGGCGCTGCCTCAACATTATCAATGCGCAGCGTCCTTTTTATTGGAACCTCTCCCGCCATATGATTATTGCAGCCCTGACAACGTTCAACTTCGCCCTCGTGTGACGCTCCACAATTCGAACAGATGTAAATATCCTTAGTTGCAAGCTCAGAGCCATCGCCCTGACGAACTTCTGGAGGCAACTTGGCTTTAAGGACCCGGTACGCACGCCCTTCATGATAAATTAGACTTCTCGGCCCAAATTCTGAGATCGCCAAGAACCGCGCTCGAGACAGGAAGGATCCGGAACTTCCCTCGCCAGGCACAAAAGCATATAGCGGCAGCCGTGGAAAGTTGTACCCCGGCAAAAAGCCCTCTGTTGCAAGATATCTGTAGGAGTAAAAATCTGAGCCATTGGAAGCCTTACCCTGCTCCAAGATTGCTAACTGATCCTGGGCTTGCATTTGAGCTGCCTTGATCTTGCGTCTATCGGCATTTGCCAAACCGGTTATCTCGGAACGCTTGTTTGCTTCTGCCAGCTGCGTGCGCGCAGACCTGTATAGTTCACGCCAACGATCAAATGCACGATTAAACTCCTTGGGGGCATCCATTGCTGTTTGGAGGATAAAGGCTTCAACGTCCCCCATCCAAACAGGCAACTTGCCATCATCTGACAGCAAAATCTGGTTTAAAACACGTTCCATCGCCTCCCTAGCTTGAGACACCAAACTAGACCTTGAAATGACTTCGAGAACTTCTTCCTTTAAAGGATATTTTTGGTCATGTAGGTCCAATATCTCTGGAATATCTGGAGACAATTTGAGTTTGGCCTCTGCCAGCCAGACGGCGTGAAGGTGGGAGCGAACCAATTCCTCATTGGTGATATCGAGCGCAGGGGGGCGAACAATACCCGCTACCATGTCATTCCGGCGGTCAAAAAAGTATTGATCATGAGGGGATCCAGATGCGCAGTAGGTAACCACAACGGCAGCTTGCCCTGATCGACCTGCGCGACCTGCGCGTTGGGCGTAATTTGCAGGTGTTGGTGGAACATTTCGCAGATAGACCGCATTTAGCGCAGAAATATCGACACCAAGTTCCATCGTCGGAGAACAGAATAGTGCAGGCAGGAACTGATCAGACTCACCTGATGCCCTTATTTCAGTCCTATTCTCCGAATTTATAAGATGTTCAATATCATCCTGCTCAAAACGGAAGCGCCATTCTCGCCATTCTCGCTGCTTTTGTGATACTTGAGCCGTATGCTCTCGACCTTCCAATCCCCAATAAGAACTTTGTCCATTGCTAAGATCACTTGCAATTGATGTGTAAAGATTATGAAAATATTGGTTGCCACGCTTAGTTTCATCCAAGACCGCTGGGCCTGGAATAAGACGCACCGCCGACGGCGACAGTCTCCAACCAGTAACATCCGCGTCGAGCTCAACGGGAACCAAAACACCCTCATCCGAAAGGAACGAGAGAACACCCCGCATGAACTCGTAGTATTCTTCCTTCTTAAGTTTTACCCCCAAGACCTTTTTGTTGTTCAAAAGGCGAGCGATTCTTGAGTTAGGACCGGCTCGCAAAAGAGTTTGCTCCTCGCGTAACGATACCGCGTTCTTATTGCCTGCACGGAGGACAAGGGAAGCTCGTGTCCTTGGGTTTTCCTTTTGATCAATAGCCCATGGCGCCTGAAGCAACATCCGCGATTTCTGTGCCACACCATCCATTACAGTGAGGTCGAGGGCTTCAGTTTGGACAGCAAGACCTTCCAACATTGCTGATAGCAATGTCTTCAGGACAATCTGGCGACGTTCAGCATCAAGATCACCAAGTGCTGGCAAAATGCTCATTAGTCGCTCACGGTCACTCGCCAACTCCTCAAGCCCTACGAAGTTAACGTCGATCAAATTCAAAACAGATAAACTGGGATTGGTAAAACGCCATCCGCGACGCAAATCTGTCCAAACACGATGAGCAAGTACTTTGGCAAGGGAACGTTGTGCGTCTTCACGCATGATTGCACCGGCATTCGCGTCGAGGAGCCAGTGCTTTCGCGCAGCTTTGTTTTCAGAAGTGAAACCAAGTGCCCGAACGACATTAAGCCCAAACTCATCTTCAGCTAGCCCACTTGCCCCTGCGGCTATTACTGCCCGAAGGATGGCACCACGAAGTAGGCTTACAAATAAGAAATCATTGAAATGCCCTGACTGTAACGCTGCATCCTGCCGATTGTCCGTGAACCCCAATAGCTTCCGCTTTGTATCAGGAACGCCACTGTTTGGCTTATGCATCCATTCCAGGGCACTAGCTACTAACAAGGTCGTAGCTGAACTGCGCCCCTCACCAGAGAGCCCTGCTAGTTTGCTGCGCTCCCTCATCCCTTGGGTAGGCTCATCGTGGCAACACAAACAAAACGCGAACTTCCCTGGTATGAACCAGAACCCGTTGCCATCGGAACTGTGACGGCCATCTGCGCCAACAAAATAAGAAACAGGCATACGTTTCTTGCGATAAGACCTTAGACGCTCAATGCCATTCCTTTCCTCTCGCCAACTATCCGGATAGCCCTCCAGTTCACCCGTGAACAGGAAGTCCACGTCAGACGGATTAGCAGGACAAAGATATCCAGCAACCTCATCTTCTTCAGGTTCGAGAGGCGTATCGTCGATGCTACGAGGTAAGAAGCGCAGCTCCCCATCGCTGTCTACTTTTGTAACGACATGATATTCTTGACCACAATTTCTACAAAAACGGGTTGGGTAAAGACGATGACCAGGAGCTTCGGGATCCTCTAATTGCCCTTCCAAAAGAATTCGCCGTGGCTGGGGCGTTAACGTCGTAAAAACTTCTCCCGCTCCAGAGATAAATCGATGCAGTTTGAAGGCTAGGAATGCCGCCTCTTTTTCCCCGCCGCGCTCTCGTTCCGGCAAGCTTACCTTTGTGAGAAACTCTTCTAGGTATTCGCGACATTTTTCTAGTTCAACACCACAGTCGTTTGATAGTTTGCTGACAGCTTCCTCGAATGGAATTGGCTTCTTACGTCTCAACTCCAGACCATCTTCCAACCCAAGTTCTAACTCTGCCCAAACAGCAACAGGGTGATGTTTTAAAACTTCATCACTCAGCGTATCCGGAATTGGATGAGTTATGGCCTCCCCCAAAGCCCCCAGTATCTTCTCAATTTTTAAAGAGTCATCTGTTGCACGTTGCAAAGATTCATCTATGACAGCATCTGGACCAATTTCGGCTCCGAATAGTCGAGACGCAACCTTCGAAACAGCAAGAGCTCGGCCTTCATCCGACCCTTCTGAAGCCATAGTCGCAGACGTGCCTATACATATCGGTGCATTGTCAGCACAGCACCTATCACGAAGCCTGCGAACCAAGACAGCAACATCAGCTCCTTGACGCCCGCGATAGGTATGTAGCTCATCTAAAATTATGAATTCGAGCCCTGTTGCATTCCCGACCACTTTCGCATCTAAGTCGTCTTGTCGCGTAAGAAGAAGCTCTGCCATCATATAATTGGTGAGAAGGATGTCAGGCGGGTTCGACGCTATACGCTCGCGATCTTCTTGGCTTTCCTGCCCAGTGTATCGTTTGACAACAGGCTTGATATCTTCGGGTAAGCCTGATTGAGCGATAAACTTGTCGATCTCCTTCATCTGGCTATTCGCCAGTGCATTCATGGGATAAACAATAATTGCCTTTGTCCGTCGGGGTTTACCAGCTCTACGCGCCCGAATAATGGCATCCACAACAGGAACAAAAAAGCATAAGCTTTTACCTGAACCTGTGCCTGTAGTGACAACAAAACTTTTACCAGACTTAGCCTTGGCAATTGCCTCAGCTTGGTGCTTATGCAGCCTTAGCGGCTCTTCTCCAAACCGAAAGACACACCCGGTACCTTCATCCAAGTCGTTAGAAATCACCAACTCATCAACCGTTGGCCCCGCCAAAAACCTAGGATTGAGCGACAACAAAGCATCCGGCCAAAATCTTCCCGCATCGTACTGAGCGTTTACTTCAGCACTCAAGTCGGATGCACGAATTGTGCTGAATGAGCGGGAAAAATGCTCGTAAGCATTAATCAACTGATGGTCGAACTCAAAAGCTTTCATCAAGAATCCTAAGTGCTGCAGCACCTGTTCGATTGGCCTTACGAACAGGTTGTCGGCGGTGCCGAACAGTCTAATAAAATTGCACCATAGAGAAGCTGGGAACTGACTGTCACCATTGATAGCACGCCGGATCTCTCGACGCAGTGTAGCCTCTCATCCCCATTTCTCGCCTATTTCCTGTCCATTCCTAATACATCAACGAGTTTTCTAGATGCGATGGTACGCGCAGCTAACTCAACTCTTTATGTTGAGCATGGCACCGCCATGCGAATAAGCAGGAAGCCCGCTCGGGCTGTTTGGTGGGCCCACCAAACCTATCCTGCCCCCGTCACGACAGGTGAAAGTTGTGCCATCTCGTGCACTATCATGCAATCTTTTGCATTTTCGTGCAATCTTATGCACTCTCATGCAATCACATGCAGTGCATTGTATTTACAGCATTTTCTTAAGTACCTATCCTTAAGAGAAATCGCTGTTTTACCCTTGCGCATCAGCGATCCCGAAAGGTAATCAATCTGATCCAACCTTCGAGGATACAATCAGTGCATGTAGCAATCTACGCCCGCCACTCAACGGACAAACAGGAAACCAGTACTCAGGATCAGATCCGCCGCTGCCGAGAATATTGCAGCGTCAAAGGCTATCAGGTTGCCGACGTGTTTTTTGATGAGGGCATTTCAGGTTCTCACATTGCCAACCGCCCTGGCATAGGTTCCCTTCTGGTCGCAGCACTAAACGGACGGTTTGAGGGTGTCGTTGCGGAGGACCTGAGTCGCATCAGTCGAGATCAGGCCGACACTGCCAATTTCTTCAAAAAGATGATGTTCTTGGGCCTTCCTGTTGAGACCGTCACAGATGGAGTAATCAACGAGCTGCATATTGGTCTGAAAAGCACCATGAATGCGCTCTATCTCAAGGATCTGTCTGACAAAACCCATCGTGGCGTGATCGCAGCTGTTCTGCGTGGTGGTGTGCCGGGAGGTCAACTCTACGGCTACGACCTTGTGCATGCCCTTGATGAATTTGGCGAACCCATCCGAGGCAAGCGTAAGATCAACGACGAGCAAGCTGCAATCATTCGAGAGATATTTGAATATTACGCCGAGGGCAGAAAGCTGAAACATATCTGCGACGATTTGAACCGGCGCGGCATTGATTCCCCCAAGGGTGGTAAATGGGCACCTTCGAGCCTTGTAGGCTCGTTTGTCCGACAAACCGGAATGCTTCGTCAGACGCTCTATAACGGCGTCGTCACCTTCAACAAAATGCAGTACCGCAAGCATCCGGAGAACGGCAAACGCCTATCAATCATGCGTCCGGAAAAGGAATGGATCACAGTCCCAATCCCCGAACTGACCATCATTAACGATGAGACTTTCGCAAAGGTCCAGAAGGCTCTTGATGAACGATCCAGCAAACACCTTCAGCGCAAAATGATACCCACTGTGATGACAGAAGAGGAGAAACGCGAGACATCCATTCGCCGCTCGAAGGAATGGCGTCGCAAACAGGCTGTAACGAAGAAGCGTGCCAATGCTCTGTTTGGCGGCAAACTCTATTGCGGGGAGCACAATGAGAAAATCACAGCAACCTATGCAAAGCATTATTCTTGCCCTGTTAAAGGCTGCGCGAACAGGAACCTTCACTATGACGAGATCATCAAGCTAGTATTGGATGCCGTCGCTGAACTCGACGAGGCAAAGATCATTGAGCATTTCAAGAGCGATGAAATCCAACAAGTTCGCGCTCATCACGCGCGCGAGATTGAACGCCTGTCTCAGCATCTCGAAGATCTTCGCGCCAGCATCAGCAAGGTTATTGATGCCTTGGGCCCGGACGCACGTTCAGCTGAAATACGCGCGTTTTTTGACGATAAAGCAGAACAGATACAACGTACGAAACTTGATATCGCAACTCATAAACGTGAGCTTTCAGACAGCGCCCTACCACGCAAACTCGCCGGTATTATCCAGAGACACCAAAAGTTGATTTCATGCCTATTGAACTGGTCACGAGACCCAAAAGCAGTCGGCCCCCTAAGGCAAACTATTAATCGGATTATCCTAAAAACGTTCCAGTCGAGGCATGAGGTTCCCGTTCAACGAGCCTGCTTTGCCGATTTTGATTTCGACGCTATTATCAATATTCATCAAAGCCAAAACTGAGTTGTATTCCCTTGAATTATCGATCTATTGTTCCTTGGAATTAACTAGCCAACATCTCTGGCACGCAAGAGCAAAACAGCGCCTAGTTTAAATCGAGAGAAATGCTCACAACTGCTTAAGCATCAAAGTTCCGACAAATTTGCCACAATATTGCCGCTTGACCGCAGTGATCCTTCAAGATAACCATTGCGCTGCAACATTGTGATAGGATTCTCCTTTTGCGGATCATCTCGTGCATACTTTCGGTTGTTATCGCGTTGACAGTAATGCTGTCTGGCGCTGAGGCCGTGCATGCCAAAGCCGCTGATATTAACAGTGGCCATCACAGTGTTGTCTCCGTCATGGCTGACAGTAGTTCTCACACACAGGATCCATCGCACAACGATATTTGTGGCATGGCTGTTTGTGGTCCCTATGTGCAGCAAATGTCTGGTAACTGGAACGCTGCACCTGTTTTGTTGTCTGTAAAGTACTGGGCAAAAGACAGAACGCTCTCGCCTGCAGAGCTTGATGTCAGCGTCAAACCTCCCCGCGCCTAAGATATTCAGTTCCTTATCTAAACAGCATTCGTAACGTAATCTATCACTATGAGTCCGATCTATGACTCTGTGCAAGGTTTGCGTAACGAGATCCTTTATACTGAATTATCTCGGGAGCATTTTCATGCCCAAATACACTACTTCTGTACTTCGCCTAGCTGTTGTTTCTGCCCTTGCAATGGGTAGCCTTGCTGGTATCCAAACTTCTGCATTTGCTGGTGCAGGTCATAGTGGCGGTCATAATGATGGCGTCGAAATCGGTGCGCCTGGCGATATCTCTGATGTCCGCCGAACAATCCAGATTTCGATGGAAGACAACTTCTATGACAAGGAAAAGATCGTTGTTCGTGGCGGCGAAACCGTTCGCTTCCTGATCGAAAATAAGGGTGAGTTCGTTCACGAATTCAACATCGGCACGGCAGCAATGCACGCGGATCATCAAAAAGAAATGATGATGATGATGGAACACGGGGCCCTTGAAGTAGATAAAATCAACATGGACATGATGGAAATGGACATGGGGAACGGCGAAACCATGAAGCACAACGATCCGAACAGCGTGCTTCTGGAGCCGGGTGATTCTGCCGAGGTGATCTGGACCTTCCCGAAAGACGCAGAACTTGAATTTGCGTGCAATGTACCAGGCCACTACGAGAGCGGCATGGTCGGTAAAGTTCGCCTGCAGTAACCACTGCGCAGGGTCTCGCGCCAGAGGGAATCCCTCCCTGTTGCCTCTGGCGCACCTCAACCATCGGAGATCATGAGAATGAGAAAACTTCTTGGGCGTGCCCTTTTGGGGGCGCTAAGCACTATTGCTGTGTCAACAGCAGGGTATGCGGCAACCTATAATCTGTCTGTCGATTACGTTACCATCGACACAGGTGATATGAAAACCAAAGCAATTGGCTATAACGGGTCCTCGCCCGGTCCGACCTTGCGCCTCAAAGAAGGCGAAGATGCCGTCATCAACGTGACGAACAACCTGGACGAGACTACATCTATCCATTGGCATGGGTTGATCCTTCCCTACCAGATGGACGGTGTGCCGGGCATCAGCTTCACCGGGATCGAACCGGGCGAGACTTTTACCTATCGCTTTCCTGTCAAACAGAGCGGGACCTATTGGTTTCACAGCCACTCTGGCTTCCAGGAACCAGATGGCGCTTACGGCTCAATTGTTATCGAACCCGAAAAACGCGAGCCATTCAAGTTCGACCGTGAATATGTCGTTGTTCTGAAAGACAAGCACCCTCATTCCGGGGCGCGTATTCTGCGCAACCTAAAGATGATGCCGGACTACTACAACCGTAACCAACGCACGCTCGGAGACTTCATCTCCGACGTTTCGGAAAACGGTTTGGGAGAAACTCTCTCTGAACGTGGAGACTGGGGCAGCATGCGCATGATGCCAACAGATATTGAAGACGTTCCGGGCTTCGTCGGCCTCATCAATGGTAAATCACCGGAACAAAACTGGACCGGACTATTTGAGCCAAACGAACGTGTGCGCCTGCGCTTCATCAATGCATCGGCCATGACTTACTTCGACGTCCGCATTCCGGGACTTGAAATGACTGTTGTCCAGGCCGACGGCAACAATGTTCAACCGGTCAAGGTTGATGAATTCCGCATTTCGGTTGCAGAAACATACGACGTGATTGTTCAGCCGACCGCAGATAAACCTTACGCAATCATGGCGGAATCGATGGGGCGCTCGGGTTATGCATTCGGGTCGCTGTCGCCGCAAGAAGGGCTGAAAGCTGAAATGCCAGCCAGACGCATGGACGCTCCGTTGTTGACAATGGCTGATATGGGGATGGATCACGGGAACATGCCCGGGATGGACCATTCCTCAATGAGCAGTGGTAACGAGAACAGCATGGCTGGAATGGACCATTCGAATATGGCCGGGATGGATCATTCTCAGATGGGAATGTCCAAAGATGATCCCTTCTATGCCGCTGGAAGTGGTTTGACACCAAAAGCAGCGAATGGCGGCAAGTTCTTGTCTTATGCCGACTTGAAAGCACAGAAGCCCTTGTATCCGGAGCGGCCGGCAACGCGTGAAATTGAACTGCGCCTTACCGGAAACATGGAGCGCTATACTTGGTCGATCAATGGCGTCAAATACGAAGATGCAGAACCTATCCGCTTGAAATATGGCGAACGGGTACGGTTCAAGTTCGTCAATGAGACCATGATGTCACACCCGATGCATTTGCACGGGATGTGGTCAATCCTCGATACTGGCAACGGTAAATGGGATCCGGTTAAACACACCATCAATATCAACCCTGGCATGACCGTTTATTCGGAAACCGAAGTTGATGAACCTGGGCAATGGGCTTTCCACTGTCACCTTAGCTATCACATGGCTTCTGGCATGTTCCGAAAAGTGGTTGTAGAGGGCGGTCCAGCCGTCGCGGCACTTGAGAATGGAGTTCAATAACAATGAAAACACTAACTTTGGCCGCGATTGGTGGTGGTGTTCTTTCCACGATCCTGTCCTTCTCGTTCACTGCCAAAGCAGACAATCACATCTTTTATGGCATTCAAATGGAGCAGTTTGAATACCGATCAGGTGATGAAGACGAAAATCTCTTTGTTTGGGATGGTGACGCATTTGTCGGAACCGATGAGTTGAAGCTGCGCTGGCAAGGCGAAGGCGAGCGTGATCTCAAAAACGACCTTTACGAAAACTTCGAGAACAGGCTGGTCCTGCAAACACCAATCAGTGACTTCTTTGATGCCAAGGCCGGTATTCGTCTGGATACGCCAAGCACAACAGATCGTTGGTATGGAACGGTTGGTATCATGGGGCTTGCTCCTCAATGGTTTGAAGTCGACGCTGACCTGTTTGTCAGCGAAACCGGAGACGGTAGTGCGCGACTTGATGTTGAGTACGAAGGCTTGTTGACCAATCGTTTAATCCTCACGCCTTCGCTTGAGCTGAATGCAGCATTCTCTGAGGATCGCGAAATAGAGGTCGGGCGCGGGTTTTCAAGAGCAGAAATCGGACTGCGGCTTAGCTATGACCTCATCGACCGTGCCGTTGCACCGTATATCGGGGTTGCCTATGAGCGGAAACTCGGCAAAACCGCAGACTTTGCAAAAGATGACGGCGAAGATTACGAGGCAACTTACCTCGTAACCGGTCTCCGCCTTCTTTTCTAAGCATCACACGACAGGGAGGACTTTCCTCCCTGTCTGTTTTGCCGAACCTTCTCAAGGAACCTAACTACAATGATGGAAATCGTCCACGATATGGGGCATCGCTTGACGCACTACATATCAAGCGATGCACACTGGTGGGTTCATCTTGTATTCCATTTGGTGGTGTTTGGGGTGCCGGTTGCGCTAATTATTATTCTCAGCGCGACGGGATACAGGGCTTTAAGACGCCGCAGATCTGTTCTTGCGCAACAGGCTCAAAAGCCCTCGGCAAAGAGCGGAACAGCGCTCCTGCAGTACATATTCAGAGCTTCATGGAAGCGGCAGATAAAACTGGGGCTACTGGCGACGGCCTCTTTGCCGGCTCTTTACATGAGCCTCGAGCTTCCGAAGTTGATCATCAACAACGCCATTGAGTCAGGACATTTTCCAGTTACCTATTTAGGAATGGAGTTCTCTCAAACGATGGCTTTACTTACTCTCTGTCTGCTTTTTTTATTGGCGATTGGCGTGCATGGCTGGCTGAAATATCAGGTTAATTTGCAATCCGGTGCGCTGGCAGAACACATGTCACGCCGCCTACGGCTTGATATTTCAAAATTCAGCTTTCGAAAGCCATCCCCCAAAGGAGGGGAATTGATTCCGGTTATTGTGCAGGAGGTAGAGCCCGTAGCTGGATATGCTGCAGAGTCGATTGTGCTGCCTTTGTTACAAGGCGGTACATTCCTGACGATTCTGACTTTCATGCTCGTGCAAGATTTGGTTTTGGGCATCGCCGCAACCGCACTGTTGCCGCTTCAGATTTTTGTCATCCCCAGATTCCAGAAGAAAATTAATGCTTTGTCTCGAACGCGGCTGAAGGAAGTCAGAGTTCTCGGCGAGAAGATAGGGAACATCTCAAACGATAACCAGCCAGGTGCCCGGGATATTTACGGGTCATACAAGCGACTTCACGACCTTCGTCTCTCTATCCACAAGAACAAGTTCGCCATGAAGTCTTTAAACAATTTCATATCACAGATGACGCCCTTCTTCTTTTACACAATTGGAGGGTATCTGGTGATAAAAGGCGATCTCACGCTCGGGGCTCTAATCGCAGTATTAACTGCATACAAAGACATGGGCGCTCCGCTAAAAGAGCTCTTTCGCTACTATCAGGCGCAAGCCGATGCTCACGTCAGATACTCCGAAATCAAACCTTACATCTCAAAGGAAATCAACAGTACGGACAACCGGCTTGCAGATGTAACGGTTCTGTCTGAAGTCGGTTAAAAAAAACGTCCCCTTAATTGAGGTAGGTCAACGTAACTCGATATTTAAGGGCATAAGTGTTACGTTACTGCCCAAAGGAAGTTTGATCAATGAATGCACAGCAAGCACTAATACGCGCCGTACTGATCCTGCTCGTCGGGATGAGCGCTATAATGCTTGCTCCCCATATTGCAGTCGCGTCGACTGGATCTTTTCCTGCGCATTCTGCAGAACTCAATGGTTTTGACGTTGAACACCAGCATGACCTGGCTTCGTGCTGCCCTCAGGTTTCTTGTCACTCCACATCAGCGGTCCTTACCGAGATTATCCTACCGGTTTCCGAGTTTTCCCATGTACAGAACGGGATAGAAGAAGTGTCCCTTCAGCCGGTATCTCGGTCATGGATTTTCCAGCCTCCCATATCCTGATCCTCCCGAACAAATAGCGAATAACTGTTCTGGGTTCTGCACCTGCCGATGGCATGCGTACAGATCGAGCCTTGGTGTTCTGCACCATGCTGCTTTCAGACGGAACAGTCATACCTAAAGGTATTTATGGGATGGCGAAGAGAAATGGAAAATATTCTCAGTTGGTTGCTTTGGGGAGCCTTCATCATATTGATGATGCGCTTTGGTTGCGGTGCTCACATGTTTGGGCACAAAAAGCACACCCACAATAAGAAACAAGCGGACGGTCAGGCTGAGGCAATCCGATGGGAGCACCCTCAGTCCGCCGTTGACCCGGTTTGTCATAAAACTGTCGATCCGCGCATCGCCAAAACAGCCATTTATGGCGGTGAAGTATTCTACTTCTGTTCAGACACCTGTCGTTCGAAATTTGAAGTGTCGCCAGATACCTATGTCGATGGCAGCGCAATTAGCCGACAAACTCACGTATCGCCAAGCTAGTTCAGCGAAATCAATAGGCGGCAGCAACAGGACCAGGGTTGACTAGTTCCCTTGGTCTCACGTGTCTTCGAATATTTGATACATACGCATAAAACAAAGGCCCGAAGAAAATGAAAAAACAAATCAATTGGCCAAAGTATTTGGTTATCGGTTTTTTCGCAGTAGGGATCATCGCCATGACCCTGAATTCGTTTCTGCCCGGGAAAGATGACATCAAAGATCTTGAACTGACTGATAGCGGGATTGCGCTCCCCAGTTTCAGCAAGGAAGCCATGGTAGGAAACCAGCTTTTCGATATGAACTGTGCTGCTTGTCACGGAGGCAATGCAACAGGCACAGAGCAAGGCCCGCCGCTGATGCACAGAATCTACAATCCGGGACATCATTCAGATCGCGCATTCTATCTAGCTGTTCAAAACGGGGCAAAACAACATCACTGGCCCTTTGGCGATATGCCAGCCCAGCCTCAGGTCAGTTCGGAACAGGTAGCACGGATCATTCGTTATATACGCGAGCTGCAAGAAGCAAACGGCATCGCGTACCAAAAACACCAAATGTGAGGCAGGAATGGATCATCAGGCAGAATACAAGAAAAACAGTATCTCGCTCCTTGGCGCCATATCCATGGGCACCGGTGTTATGATCGGAGCAGGAATTTTTGCTTTGACCGGACAAATTGCCGAACTTGCAGGAAAGTGGTTCCCGTTGTCGTTCCTGTTTGGCGCACTTGTCACTGCTTTTAGCGCATATACCTACATCAAGATGTCCAATGCTTTCCCGTCTGCAGGCGGGATCGGAATGATCCTCCAAAAAGCATACGGGCCGGGAGCCATAGCAGGCGGCGCAGCATTGCTGATGGCCTTTTCGATGGTCATCAACGAGAGTTTGGTCGCAAGAACATTTGGAACCTATGTTTTGCGCGCGTTTGACCTGACAGAGCTTGAAGTTCTTATACCGGTATTGGGTGTTTGCCTGATAATTTTTGCATATGCTGTTAACAGAGCTGGCAACAAATCGGTTGGCCTGTTTTCAATGGTCATGGCCGCGTTGAAGATCGGCGGCATTGCATTGTTTGCAATTGCAGCGCTGTGGGCTGGTGGATACTCGTTCGAGCCGTCATCACCCGACGGCGCGAGCTTTCCATTGGCCGGTTTTGTCGCATCAATTGCTCTTTCAATTCTGGCCTTCAAAGGGTTCACAACGATCACAAACAGTGGTGCTGAAATCGTGAGCCCTCATAAGAATGTGGGTCGTGCGATTACGTTCTCAATCCTGATTTGCGTTGTCGTATATATTCTCGTGGCGCTTGCTGTTGGTTCAAGCCTTGACTTGGACGAACTGATAAAAGCCAAAGACTATGCCCTCGCCCAAGCTGCACAGCCAGCATTGGGGCCCATCGGATTTTATCTGACTGTGCTGCTCGCAGTCGTTGCGACGGCGTCCGGTTTGCTAGCAAGCGTGTTTGCGGTGTCAAGAATGCTCGCGATGCTGACCGATATGGAGATGATCCCGCATAGTCATTTTGGAATGTCGGGTTCAATCAAAGACCACACACTTGTTTACACGGTTGTCGTGGCAGCGCTGTTGACAATCTTTTTTGATTTAAGCCGGATCGCTTCACTTGGCGTGTTTTTCTATCTGGTCATGGATGTGCTCATCCACTGGGGATGCTTTAAGTACCTACGACAAGAAATAGGAGCACGCGGCTTTGTAATGATTACAGCAATTGTCTTTGACATCATCGTGCTGCTCGTTTTCGCCGGCATGAAATTGCAAAGCGACCCATCCATTGTTCTCATTGCAACTTTGATGATCGTTGCTGTGTTCATTTTTGAACGTTGGTTCCTGTCAAACTGGATAAACCAATCGGCCAAGGCGCACAGTCACGATCACTCAGAACATTGATTATCCGCAGTGACATTGCAGCATAACAGCAGGAAGCAGACCATGTCTGATCATCATCATAAGAAGCACCAGGATAATCACAAAATGTCTGATCAATCAGGACAGTCGACGGATCCTGTTTGCGGTATGTCGGTCACGGTGGATGCCGATACACCACGCTCTCGGTACGGCAGTGAGACATATTATTTCTGTTCGCAGAAATGTAAGGGCAAGTTCGATAGCTCTCCTGAGAGCGTATTGTCCTCAGAGGAAGAGACATCTGCTGCAAACAGCGCTTCGTCATCGACTTCGGGTCGCTACACCTGCCCGATGCATCCAGAGATCATACGATCCGAACCTGGTTCCTGTCCGATCTGCGGAATGGCACTGGAACCGATGGATATGCCAACAGAAAATGACGCACCAAACCCCGAGATTCGGGATTTCAAAAAGAGATTCTGGTTAGGCGCAGCTCTTACGGTGCCGCTGATTGTCCTAACGATGGGGCCGTTTGTTGGTTTGGGTTTCATCCGGGAAATGATTGGAGAACGCGTTACTCTTTGGGTGGAGTTGGTTCTCGGAACGCCTGTTGTCCTGTGGTCCGGCTTCCCATTCATGGTTCGTGGATGGCATTCTGTGGTGAACCGTTCTCTCAACATGTTCACCTTGATCGGGATGGGCGTTAGCGCAGCTTATATATTTAGCGTCGTCGCAGTGATTTCTCCGGGTATTTTTCCTGATGGCTTCAGAGACGCACAGGGACATGTCGGTGTGTATTTCGAAGCTGCAGCTGTCATCGTTGTCCTTGTGCTTCTTGGCCAACTAATGGAATTGGGGGCTCGGGAACGAACCGGCTCGGCAATCAAAGCGTTATTGGGTCTTGCTGCGAAAACAGCCCGCATTATTGAAGATGATGGTTCTGAACGAGAAGTTCCTCTTGAGGATGTAACCGTCGGAATGCGTTTGAGGGTTCGCCCAGGTGACAAGATACCTGTCGATGGCGTTGTCGTTGAAGGACGGTCGTCAGTTGATGAATCCATGATTTCGGGTGAACCCGTTCCAATTGAAAAAAATCCAGATGACGATGTCACCGGAGCAACAATCAACGGAAATGGCAGCCTGATCATCCTGGCCAAACGGGTTGGCAAAGATACTGTCTTGAGCCAAATCGTTGATATGGTCTCCCATGCTCAGCGAAGCAAAGCGCCAATCCAAAAGGTTGCAGACACGGTTGCAGGCAAGTTTGTGCCTGCTGTTATCCTGGTTGCTTTGATCGCCTTCGTCGCTTGGGCCATCTGGGGGCCCGATCCGTCATTGTCATACGGGCTTGTCGCAGCGGTTGCTGTTCTGATCATTGCGTGTCCCTGCGCCCTTGGTTTGGCAACGCCGATGTCAATCATGACAGCGACCGGCCGTGGTGCACAAATTGGTGTGCTCATTAAAAATGCAGAGGCCTTGGAGCGATTTGCGAAGATCGATGTGCTCATTGTCGATAAAACCGGGACTTTGACAGAGGGTAAACCAAAACTTGCAGGTGTAATCGCCCAACCGGATTTTCAGGAGGAGGAAGTTCTTTCTGTCGCTGCGGCGCTGGAAAAGGGATCCGAACATCCATTGGCTGACGCCATTGTCAGTGCTGCTCAGGAGCGCGGATTGTCCCTTGATAAGGCAGAGGAATTTGAAGCTGTAACCGGTCAGGGCGTCACCGGAAAGGTGGGTGGCAAGTCGGTTGCCCTAGGTAATAGCAAACTCCTTCAGACTCTCAATATCGATCATTCTGCTGTTGATAAAATAGCAAATGATCGGCGAGATATGGGGGAGACGGTAATGCATGTTGTTATTGATGGAAAGATTGCTGGGCTCATTTCCGTTGCCGATCCGATAAAGCAAACAACATCGGATGCCCTGGCCGCATTGAAAAAGCAGGGCTTCAAAATTGTCATGGCGACGGGCGACAACCAACGAACAGCAAAAGCTGTTGGCAGTAAACTCTCGATTACCGATATCCGGGCCGATGTCTCACCGGAAGATAAGGCCAATTTGATCAAAGAGCTAAAAGATAAAGGTCATCAAGTCGCGATGGCGGGTGACGGTGTTAACGATGCCCCCGCACTTGCACAGGCCGACGTCGGAATTGCGATGGGTACGGGGGCGGATGTTGCAATCGAGAGTGCAGGCTTCACTCTTGTCAAAGGTGACCTGAGCGGGATTGTTCGCGCCCGCGAGCTCTCGGAAACAACCATGCGCAATATCCGACAAAACCTCTTCTTTGCGATGATATACAATGCAGCAGGTGTGCCGGTTGCCGCAGGGCTACTTTATCCGTTCTTTGGCATTCTTATCTCGCCCATGTTTGCCGCTGCAGCCATGAGCTTGTCTTCGGTATCTGTTATTGCTAATGCATTACGACTTCGTAGAGCAGGCGGCTAACTCAACGCGCTGAACAATTTGCAGGGATGGATCAATTTGTTGGCAATCATTTATCGCCGACAAATTTTCCAGCCCTGTTAAATGCCGTGGTTGATCAATATCCCCGCGTTTTGCATTCTATGTCGGCTGAAACTGGAAGCTTTCTATGTCCTGTCCTCATTTCAATTAATCGTGCTCTGGCTCTAATCACATTTGTGAATACTCTCTACCACTAACTTTTGGCGATTAGCCAAAATAGCAATTTCCGCTAACATCTGATTTCTAACAACGTCAACAACACACTGGCTCTTTGCTGACAGGCGCAAAGTATTTCCATTTAGCGATGCTTTGATCTTCGACAACCAAGCTCTAGGGTTTCGGCATTCGGGCATTTCACGTCTTGAGAGCGTCTCGCATATCTCCAACCATATTTCAGGTGTACCCTTTTCTTGCACTTCACAAGGTTGATAGTCACAAGTTTCCTCTGACATGATTGGTTTTAGTACGTCTAGAGTGTCGAGTAACATCAACCGCGAAAGACGCTTTTTCCTTCGTCGTAATCCATCGAGCTCCAGCCTAACGGCATCAATGCCAACGCGGTCAATCGCTTCATTCACCCGTAAACACGCATTCGCCAATGTCCAGGGCTCCGAACACAATCGCTGCCACTCTCTAGCTAAAATCAAACATTGATCATCGACGGCAGGAAGGACGGTTGCTCCGGTTCCAGAAACAGTATTTGCCTGTTCCTTCTCATCCGTGTTTTCTTCTTTATCCGTGTTCTTCTTATTGGAACCGGCATCACGTGCCGGTTTAACAGCGGCATCAGGTGCCGGTATGATGGAACCAGATGCCGGTTTAGAGCCAAGGCCGATCAACTGATAAGCATTGCGATTACGAAGTCTGCCAACAGCTCGGCTTAGCTTGGCCACCAATCCAAGCTCGGCCAAACGCTTAAGCGCCTGACGCACCTTACGATCAGACAGTTTTGCCTCACTGGCAATCGTTTCAATCTTGGGAAAGCATGCCTGAGTGCGGTCATTGACGTGCGATGCCAGAACGACGGCAACACAGATTTCGGCAGTCGACAAATGAGGATGATGAAGGATCTGTGTCTGCACCCATTGCCAGCGGGCAACGGCAGACGTTCCGACCGGTACAGATTGCTCTGCAACCGCGCCGGTTTGCGCTTGGGAATATGAAAAAGTCATGCGTGGTATCGGCCAGAGTTCAAGCATCGCATTTATTCTTGACAAAGCGATCCCGTCGCCTAAACTCGACCTCAGTTTTGATGAGGGGCCAAGCTTAAGCCTTTCCAAGAACCCGCTGCGCCAACAGCGGGTTTTTTATTGCCTAAATTCTTGAAAAGTCTGGGAAAATGAAACTCGGTTGCGCCGCCTCCTCTTGATGAGGGTATGCGCCCGAACTTTTTCTCTTGTTTCGCGAATCCGTCGAGTCTATATCTCAAAACTCGACGGATCGGAAAGAGTGGTTGCGGGGGCAGGATTTGAACCTGCGACCTTCAGGTTATGAGCCTGACGAGCTACCGGGCTGCTCCACCCCGCGTCAGTGGGTGTATTCTGTTTTGGCTTTGTCTGCCTTCAAACAGATAACGCCGCGTCTGGGATGATGCGGCGTTGGATGTTTGGGTGTGTTTATAGGGAATATGATGCTGTATTTGGAAGGCCCGGCGGTGACCTACTCTCCCGTGCCTTAAGACAAAGTACCATCGGCGCAGGCTGGTTTCACTTCTGAGTTCGGGATGGGATCAG
>Ga0189274_100117_pt1 | contig 72389 bp, 86 predicted proteins | sample N5B1minimetaG_FD_130323 | JGI IMG/M metagenome (GOLD analysis project Ga0189274, IMG submission 130323) | Marine microbial communities from the Costa Rica Dome - N5 B1 mini metaG | ecosystem: Environmental > Aquatic > Marine > Oceanic > Photic zone | place: Costa Rica: the Eastern Pacific...
AGAAAATAGCTCGATGCCAGGTAAAACATTCTCCAAATAGGTTGATGATGTGCTGATTGCTGAAGCGATCACCATCACCACCCGCAAAAAAGCCACCTCAACATGAGGTGGCTTTTTTGTTGTAAGGTTTTAGTAGTCTTTTGCGCTCATCTGTGCCAAGACGTTCACTTGTTCGATGCTTGAGTGGGCAAATTTGGCAGGCTTGTCAGCGTTGGAATAATGCTGAGTGTGTTGACTTAAGTGCTGCTTTTGCATATTTCGTTCTTCAGTCGTTCTTTCCGCTGCTTCTGATTGCCCTGTCGGTTGCCGCAAGGGTGTTTGGCAAAACGGACAGTGTGGATAATGTGTTGGCCTCGGTGACGCAGGTTTTACCGCCGTCAGCAACCAGTCTCGTGGATTCCACCTTGCGTGGGTTGGTGGATCAAGGTTTTGGAGCTGGAATCCTCGGTGTTGTTGTGTTGCTTCTTACGGCGAGTAATGCTTATTTAACGCTCCAGCGTGGAGCTGATCGCTTGTGGTCTGAGATTCTGCCCGAGCCATCAATCGGTTTATCTTGGTGGCAACAGGTTGGGCAGTTTTGTAGAACGCGTGTTGAAGCCTTCCTGACGGTTTTTGCCATATCTGTTTTGATTGTTTTTCAACAGTTGGTGCTCAGCATTGGGCAGCTCCCTGAGGACATTCTTGGCTTATTGGACGGCGTCGTTCCTGGCTTGATGGGGATCGTGCGCTCCAGTCCCATTCTTCCTCTTGGGCGGATTCTTGTTCCCGCGTTGATCTTGTCTTTGATGGCCTGGTTGCTTCAGGTGGTGTTACCCAGCCGTCGTGTCCCTGCAATTCCCCTCATTCCTGGCTCATTGTTGATTGGATTTGGCCTTGCTTTTCTCAATAAAATTCTGAGTTTGAGTATTGTTTCTCTGGGTAATCGCTATCAGGCTTATGGCGTGATTGGCGGTGTTTTGGTGTTAACGCTTTGGGTTTGGTTGGTGGGCGTGATTCTTTATTTTGGCCAGTGTTTAAGCGTGGAATTGGCTGCAGTTCGTTTTGCGAAACCTCGGCTCGGGGAACCGAACAGCGCGGCGCCTTGAACTTTGATTTAACTCTGCGAAGCTGATTCAACGGACCTCTTCCGTTGAAGCCCATGAATCGATCACCAGCAGTGTTGTGGATCGGAGTTGTGTTGCTCCTGCTGCTGCCAACCGCTGCCGGTCGTCTCTTGCTTGATCTCGCCGGTGGCGTGTTGCTGGCTCTTTTGGCACTTCCTTTGATCCTTTCCGGTCTTGGTTGGATTGGTTGGAAGCTTTTGCAGTCCCGGATGATCAGCTGTACTGCCTGCGGTGCAACGGGTCTGAAGGGGGCTGCAGTTTGTGCCGTCTGCGGTAATCCCTACGCCAGTGCGGGAGGCAGCCCGGCCAGTGCGGCAGCCCCGTCTCCACCTGCCAGTGATCTCACCATTGACGTGGTGGCTCAGGATGTGGATTCCGATTCCTGAGCCTGAAGCTGTCGTTCCCGCAGGAACAAGAAAAACGGAGCAGCGCAGGCAAAGGCCACACCGAAGCTAAGGGGGATGGCCAGCCACCAACCTTTGATCTTCTGACGTGGTCCTTCCACACAGATCCACAGCGTGACGGCACTGGCCCCCACCAGCAGATCAGCGCTTAAGGAGCGTGACGCGGCTGTGCTGCTGGCATCGGCGATGAATCGTGCCAGATCAAAGGCCTGTCCACCGCTTTCGGCGATGAATTCCAGGTTGGCCTTCCAGGGCAGGATCGCTCCCAACACAGCAAGAAGCAGATAAATCCAAGGCAGGGCTTTACGCATCGGGTGTGGCTTTGAGAGTTGTGGGATCAAGCTCGACAATCGACTGCTCCACGCTGTCGAGCAGGCTCTGACACCGGTTCAGATACACCTCGCCATGGAGCACCTTTTGCTGCAAGTCCGCCAACGGAACACTGTCGTTCTGTAGTTCAGCAAGCAGCAGATCCAAAGCCTGTATGGCTTCCTCGTAGCTCAGTGTCTCGGAATCCTTTCGCCACGCTTCGATGCGATCGTGGTGCTCTTTCTTGACTTGGCGCTTGCTCATCAGGAGGAGGTGGTGGGTGCACTGGGCTGGATCTGATCGACTCGAGCTTCAAAGCTTCCGTTGCTCATTCGAATGTTGAGCTGATCGCCGATCTTGACGGATTCCAGGTCTGAAATGGGGTCGCCGGCGGTGTTGCTGATCAGAGCCAAGCCGCGTTTCAGCCAGCGTTCCGGTGATAGTGCCTTGAGCAATTGGTGCCTTTGAGCCAGTGCCTGGCGTTGGCGTTTGATCTTTTCCAGTGGAGACTGTTGCTGAAGGGCTACGTCTCGATCCTGAAGGCGCTGACGTTCGCGAAGGATTCTCCCCAGCAGCGCGTCTTTCAATCGGCTTTGCCGCTGCGCTAGTCCCTGGCGTTCCGCCTCGCGGTCAGGCAGCAAGGCCACGATCGCTGCCGTGGGCGTGGCTGCACGATGGTCTGCCACCAGATCGGCGACGGTGAGATCATCCTCATGTCCCAGGCCTGTCACCACCGGGATGGGGTAGTTCGCCAGGAGGCGGCAAAGTGCTTCGTTGTCGAACACTGCCAGGTCTTCCCGGCTGCCACCGCCGCGGGCGAGCACCAAAGCGTCCAGTCCCAACTCATCTGTGCGCTCGGCCAAGGCTTCCAGGGTGCTGATGATCGTCGGTGCCACGGAACCCTGCACTGGAATTGGCACCACGATCAGCTGCGTCATGGGCCAGCGTTCCGCCGCAGTGCGGAGCATATCGGCCAGGGCGGAACTGGGCACGCTGGTGAGCACCGCGATCGAGGCGGGTTGGCTTGGAAGTGCCCTCTGACGGCTTGGGTCGATCACCCCCTCCTGTTCCAGCAGTTGCCGCACCCGTTCAAAGTCGCGCAGCACCGTGCTGAGGCTTGGCCGGATATCCAGCGCCTGAACGGTAAGGCTGGCTCGTGCTGCCCAGAAATTGAGCTTGCCCACCACGGTGACGCCGTCACCGTCTTTGGGTTGATAGCTCAATTGGGCCAGCTTCGAAGCCCACACCACACCTGAAATGCTGGCGGAGCCGTCGGTGAGGGTGAGCCAGAGGTGGCCCTTTTTGAGTTGTGGCCGCGAGACCGTTGCTTCCAGTAAAAAACGCGGCGCAAAACCGCGTTCAAGCAGGCTGCCGATGGCTGTGTTCAGCTCAGCAACGGAATAGGTCGGAAGACGATCAACGCTCAAGGCGGCTGTAGGCGTAACCCCAATAGATGCAGATAACGGCTGAGATGCTGGTCAACAGAACGCCCCAGTGTTGGTGGATCTGGGTGGCACCAATCGTGCAGATCACCAAGGCGCTGCTGAGCAGCCTTGATCCATCACGTCTGTTCTGAACGTAAAGCGGTGCCAACGACTGCCTCAGTGGAATCCTCCCCACTGTGCTGCATCAGCGGTGGCTGGTGGAGAGGCAACAAAAAACCCCCCGGCGAACCGAGGGGTTTCGTGAATCCGCGAAGCGGAAATCAGCCGAGGCCGATCTGGGACAGGATGCCTTGGCCGGTCAGGAGCTCCGTGCCGAGGCCGATCACGATGCCCAGCATGGCCAGACGACCGTTCCAGGTCTCAGCGAAGTTGACGAAACCGAAGCGTGCGTTGTCAGACATGGGTTAAACCGGTTGGTTGTAAGCCAATGTAACAAAGGTTGGAGTTTTGTTGAGTGTGTTAACGGCTACCCACGGGCTTTTTCTGGTCAGGATTGCTGCCCATTTGATTTGCGCTTGGTCCGGGCCGTCGGCAGCGCCTGGCGGGGGTCCTCGGGCCAAGGGTGCTTGGGGTAGCGGCCCCGCATTTCCCGGCGCACCTCTTGGTAGCTGCCTTCCCAGAAGCCTTTGAGGGCGCGGGTGCGTTGCAGGGGGCGTCCGGCTGGTGAGAGCAGCTCCAGCGTTACGGGGATTCGGCCATTCAGTACGTGAGGACCGTCGTCAGATCCGAACATCTCCTGCAATTTCACGGCGAGGATCACTTCGTCGGCGGTGTAAAGCAGCGTGGCTTGCCGGCCGGAGGGGATCGGGATGCGGCGCGGCAGCAGGTCATCAAGCTGTTGCCTGAAGCTCCAATCCAGATCGCCCCAGAGTGCTTCTTCCAAGGCTGTCGCGGTGATGTCGCTCCAGCCCAGGCAGCCCTCCAGGGTTGGACCTAGCCAGGTGTCGGCTTGCTCCAGCAGGGTTCTTAGGTCGCGATCAGGCCAGGGGACGCCCACGTGTTGGTGCATCCATGCCAGCCGTTGGCGCAGCTGATCGCTGTTGTCCGTCCAGGGCAGGGCATCAAGGCTGGCATCCTTCTTCAGCTGCTCGATCAGCAGGGTGCGGCACAGCGCTGTGGCTGGCGAAGGTTGTGGCGTTCGGCGCACCACCAATGCCCCCAGTTTGAGCTGGCGTTCGGCACGGACCCGCTGGCGTTCGGGATCCCAGCTGGCCTCGTCCTGCCAGTTGCCGTCCCGCTCAGCGATGCTCTCCAGGGTGCTCTGGCTCAGGGCCACGGCCATCTGGATCTGAGTGTCCCGGCCGCCCATGTCGACCCTGGCGACGGCCAGGGCTGGACTGCCCTGGAGCGGATCCCAGGGCAGCAGCGTGGCTCCGCGGCCCTGACGCAGCTGATAGCGACCTACCTGGCCTGGACGCTGTTGCGCCAGCCATTCCGGAAAGGCCGCCAGGATCAGATCGCCAGCATTGACGGAGGCGTCTCGTTTCTGGGGTGAGGCACCCAGTCGCTTCAGTTGGCGGCGAAGCTGCTGGCTGAGCGTTCGTAGGGATGGATGGCGCTGGATGCTGTTGAGCCGAGCTTCGAGATCGCTGCCGATCTGACGGCGATCGAAGGGATCTCGTTCGCTGAGGATGGCCGCCAGATCACAGCCCAGCTGTGGGACGCCCTGTTCGTGGGCTTCCACCAGCAGCATGCCGAGACGGGGGTGAACGCCGAGGCCGCCGATCAGCCGCCCCCGCTCGCTGATCCGGCCGTCGTGCTCCAGCAGGCCGAGCTGCTGCAGGCCGTGCTGTCCCTCTTGCATGGCTGCTGCGGGGGGAGGGTCCAGCCACGGCAGCTCTTCCCCCAGTCCAGCCCCCCATTGGGCCAGTTCCATCAGCACGGGCTGGGGATCCGCTAGCAGCAGTTCAGGGGGGTGAAAGGGGGGACGCCGCTGTTGCTCTGCGGGAGACCAGAGGCGGATGCAGTGGCCCGGGCATTGCCGGCCTGCCCTGCCCCGGCGCTGTTCCGCACTGGCCAGGCTGGAGACGGTGGTCTCCAGACCCTCCATGCAGGTGTTGGGGTCGTAACGCAGTTGACGGCTGAGGCCGCTGTCAATCACCAGGCGCACCCCATCAATCGTGAGAGAGCTCTCGGCAATGGCGCTGGCCAGGATGATGCTGCCGTCATGGTTGGGCTCGCAGCGCTGCAGGGCTGAACTCTGCTGCTGCAAGGGCAGCTGACCGTGCAGCGCCTGAATCTTCCAGTTCTGCAGGGACGGGGCGGCCGTCAGGATCTGTCTGCAGCGTTCAATCTCCGCCAGCCCCGGCAGGAAGACCAGAACCCCGCTGCCCTGCGGTTGGTCGAGGGCGTGTTGCTCGATGGCGCGCAACACCTGTTTCGGCAGGGGTTCGTCCGGCCGTGGTGGTTGGTGGTGGGTGTCCACCGGGTAACAGCGGCCCGGGCTTTCCAGCACCGTTGCTTCGGGCAGCCGTTCCCTCAGATCGGATAGATCCAGCGTGGCCGACATCAAGATCACGGCGAGATCTGGATTCAGTAGAGGCCTCGCCTCGCGCAGCAAGGCGAGGGATAGGTCCGCGTCCCGCCCCCGCTCATGAAATTCATCGAAGATCACGCACCCCACCCCATCGAGCGAGGGATCGCTCTGCAAGCGCCGCAGGAAGAGGCCGTCGGTGATCACTTCCACCTGGGTGCGATTGGATCGCTTCTGTTCCCCGCGCACGGCATAACCGATGCGCGCGCCGATGTCTTCCCCAAGGCTCTCGGCAAGACGGGCGGCGGCCGCTTTGGTGGCCAGTCGCCGCGGCTCGATCATCCAGATTTTCTGATGCTCTTCAAGAACGCTCTGGCCTTCCGTCAGGGCTCCAATCAGCGCCAGGGGGACCCGTGTGGTCTTGCCCGCCCCCGGCGGTGCCTGGAGCAGAACCGTTTCCCCTGGGCAGACCGCAGAACAGATCTGCTCCAACAGGGCGTCGATCGGGAACTGGCTCAACGCGGTGTTGCCGCTCGATTCACGGGATGAGATTCATCAGGCCGAACAGCACCAGGCTGCTGATGGCGCCGACGGCCGCCAACAGCCGAACAAGCGGGCCGATGGAAACGACAAGGGAGGCCATGAAGACTTTCTTAAAGGCCGGATTTATTCCGGTCTAGCCCCCTTGTCGCTGACATTGCTGCATTCATTCTCACGCCTTTACAGAAAACCCGTGCCGGATCAGCGCACGTGGCGGGTGCCATCCACGGGGTGGTACTCCTCGCCGGTGAGTTCTTCAAACACGATGGCCGGGAGACCGGTTTCGAACATGGTCTGCAGGGCTTCCTTGAGATAGGGATTCCAGCCTCCGGTGCTTACCTGGCCGTGGCGGACGGTCCAGTCCCAGGTGCCCTGAAGGTCGCGGGGGATCCGGCCTTCCCGGTCACGACGGGCCACCAGGTCAAGAGATTCCACAAGTCCCACGGTGATGGGGTCCTTGCCATAGGCAGGAGTAAGGCTCAATTCCAGGCGGACGGGGTCTTCCTTCATCAGCCGAAGCCGAAACCGTGGGGGCAGCTTGAGGCCTTTGATGACCGCGGCAACGATGCGTGTTCTCTGATCCACTCAGGCGACCCCTGTCGACTTCAAGCGCCCAATTTATTCAGTGCCGGGTCCTGCGGCCGTCGAGGCTTCGTCATCGTCACCGCCGAAGCGCACCGTCAGTAGGGCCTCTTCCGTGATGCGTCCCTCACTGTCCAGCAGTTCTGGGTGGACGGTGACCTGGCCTGTGCGGTCGTTCGGAGCCTTGCTGGGCGTGCTGTTGATCGGACCGCTGGCAGCGCGGAAACCCTTGCTCATCACGCGAAAGGCCTGCCACAACAGGGCCACGAACAGCGCTCCGTAGATGAGGGGAAACAGCGAACCGAGCATGACCCTCTGACCCAGCTGAATGTCTGCATCCTCACGCTATCGGGACCCCGGTCGCATGTGGTTACAGCGTTGACACGGAACGTGGCTGTTTTTGGATCTGCTCTGCGTAGCGTCGAGGTAGCCGATCGCTCTGTCGCTGTGGTCAACTCCCCGTCCCGCTCGCTTGTTGCCTCTGCTCTGGCGGGGGGAGTGCTGGTGGCCGGCGTGTCGTCGCTCCCCTTGATCGTTGGCGCTCAGCAAGCCGAGGCGCGCCAGGAGATCCGTCGCGACTCGTTTGTGGCTGTCGCTGTGAAGCGCAGTGGTCCGGCAGTGGTCAGCTTGGAGACGGCGCGGACCGTCAACCAGTCCAGTGTTGCGGGTGTTCCGCCGGCCCTGTTGCAGGACCCTTTGTTTCGCCACTTCTTCGCCATCCCACGCGCCACAGCGCCGCGCTCCAGGGTGCAGCGTGGCCAAGGCAGTGGGGTGATCTTCGATGCCAAGGGTCTGCTGCTCACCAATGCCCATGTGGTGGAGGGGGCGGATCAACTCACCGTGGACCTCTCCGATGGCAGGAGGGTGCCTGCCCGAGTGGTGGGCAAAGACAGCCTCACCGATCTCGCCGTGGTGCGTCTGGAGGGCTCCGGGCCGTGGCCGGTCGCGGATCTGGGCGATTCTGACCGGCTCAGCGTGGGCGACTGGGCGATTGCCGTGGGAAATCCTTTTGGCCTGGAGAGCACGGTGACTCTGGGAATCATCAGCAACCTCAACCGCAACGTTGCTCAGTTGGGAATTTCCGGCAAACGACTTGACCTGATTCAGACCGACGCGGCGATTAATCCTGGTAATTCGGGTGGGCCACTGCTCAATGCCGACGGTGAGGTGATCGGCATCAACACCTTGGTGCGATCAGGGCCTGGGGCGGGTCTGGGTTTTGCCATTCCGATCAATCGGGCTCGAACCATTGCCCAGCAGCTGGTGGCCAGCGGCAAGGCCCGTCATCCGGTGATCGGCATCCGTCTGTCGCCGGTGCCCCGGCCCACCCCCACATCCCCGGTGCCGCCAGGTGCGGTGATTCGCGCTGTTCAACCGGGAGGGCCGGCGGACCGCGCCGGGCTCAAGGTGGATGATGTGATCCTTCGCTTCGATGGCCAGGTGGTTGATGGCCCAGCTGCGGTGGTCAGTGCCATTGAACGCCGCGGTGTCGGTGCCACGGTTGTGCTCGAGGTGCAGCGAGCTCAGGAGCGGGTCTCGATCAACGTCAAGCCCGTCGATTTGTCGGCCTTGGCCCCTGGCTGAAGCCTTTGGCTCAGGCGTCGTCGGCGTCCTTCAGTTGTTCGACGCATTGGGTGATGCAGTCGCCATCATCGAGCGAACAGGTGGTGATGCATTGGAAATAGGTTTCCACGGCGTCCCAGGTCTGCTCATGGGGGGCCGGACCGGGGGCTGTTGAACCGCCAACGGGTGCGCTGTTGCCGGTGCCGGGAACCATGCTCATCGGGGCTGGAAGGTCAGTTTTGTCAGCCTATGCAGATGAAAACAGCAGGTAAAGAGAAATAAGTTTTCCTGCCTAAGCCTGTGTGAAGTTTTTGTTGCCGTCGTCTGATGCCAGTCAGGCCGCCTTTTTACGGCGGGCGTCGCGTGCCTTCTGCTTCTCTTTGTTGGCCCTCCGCTTGGCTTCCCGTTCTGCAGCCAGTTCTTTCTCCTTGGCGGCTGCCCTTTCCTCCTCTCTCTTCTCGAGGTAGTAGTTGTAATCCCCGCGATACATCACCAGCTCTCCGTCCCGCAGTTCCACGATGCGATTGGCGACGCGGGAGATGAAATAGCGGTCATGGGAGACCAGCAGCGCGGCGCCCTCGTAGGCCATCAAGGCGTCCTCGAGCATCTGCTTGGCGGGGATGTCGAGGTGATTGGTGGGCTCATCCAGGACCAGCAGATTGCAGGGGGTGAGCAGCATCAGGGCCAGAGCCAGCCGGGCTTTCTCCCCGCCGCTGAGCTTCCCGACTTCCTTGAACACCGTGTCGTTGCTGAAGCAGAAACTGCCCAGCAGCGAACGAACCTGGGTCTGGGTCCAGTCGGGAACCGCTTCGTACATCGTGTCGATCACGGTCTTGGACAGATCCAGGGCTTCCGCCTGGTTCTGTTCGAAGTACCCCGCAATCACGTTGTGCTCCCCAAGCCGGGCACTGCCTTCATCGGGGGTTTCAACCCCCATCACCAGACGCAGCAGGGTGGACTTGCCCGCACCATTGGGGCCGACGAAGGCAATGCGGTCACCCCGCTCCACCTCCAGTTCAGCCCCCAGGAACAGGATTTTGTCTCCATAGCTGTGGGTGACGTTGTCGATCAGGGCAACCTGGGCTCCTGAGCGCGGGGCAGGCGGGAACTGAAAACTCGGCCCGGCTACGGATTCGATCGGTGCTTCCACCCGTTCCACTTTGTCCAGCTGCTTCTCACGACTTTTGGCCTGGGTGCTGCGGGTGGCACTGGCGCGGAAGCGATCGATGTAGGCCTGTTGCGTGGCGATCTCCTTCTGCTGCCGTTCGAAGGCCGCCTGTGTGGCCTCCCGCTCCAGTTGTTTCTGCTCCAGGTGGGCGGTGTAGTTGCCGAGGTAGCTGCGGGATACCCCCCGTTCGGTGGAAACGATCTGATTGCAGACCCGGTCGAGGAAGGTGCGGTCGTGGCTGATCACCACCAGGGCTGCGCTCTGCTCCAGCAGGTATTTCTCCAGCCACTGGATGGTTTCGACATCCAGATGGTTGGTGGGTTCGTCGAGCAGCAGAAGATCCGGTTCCTGCAGCAGGATTTTTCCCAGGGCGATCCGCATCTGCCAGCCCCCGGAATAGTCCTTCACCTGCAGTTCAGCGCCCTCCGGGGTGAAGCCGATCGTGGGCAGGAGCTTGTCGATGCGGGCATCGAGTTCGTAGCCATGCAGTGCTTCGAAACGGCTTTGCAGCTTTCCCAGTTCTTGGATCAGCTGGTCCAGATGGTCGGGATCCTCCGCAGCCCGTTCGGAGCCCATCGCCTCTTCCACCTGCTGCTGCTGGTTCATGACCTCGGCCGCTTCGCCGAAGGCTTGAAACAGTTCCTGGCGTACGGTGCGCTCCAGGTCCACGTCGAATTCCTGCTGGAGATAGGCGATGCGGGGCTCCCCCTGCCGAACCACCTGGCCGCTGGTGGGCTCTTCGTGTCCGGCGATCAGACGCATCTGGGTGGACTTGCCGGCGCCGTTCACCCCCACCAGGCCGATCCTGTCTCCGGGTTTCACCTCCCAGGTCACGGCCCGGAGCACTTCCCCGGTGGGGTAGATCTTGCTGACGTTTTCGAGTCGCAGCACCGGCGGAAGGCGTGATGCCCCCCATCATCCCTGTCGGCAAACTGGTGAAGGTTCCTGGAGGCTGGTCGCCATGCTGAAACTGGAACAGCTGGCCGCTCTCGTGGTGGCCGCAGGATTGGCGATTGTGAGTTATCTGCTCTTCTTCAGTTGGGCCGGAGGTGGCGGCTACGAACGCCGTGAGCGCGCTGCGCCCAAGGCGCTTCTGACGCCCGATGCCCCCGCGCTCAAAGACCGCCTCTCGCTTTGATCAGCCAGCGCTTGCTGTCGTCGTCGTCAAGGCTGGCCAGATGGTCGCGCACCTCCTGGGTCGTGACGGGAAGCCCCAGCTGGTCGCCCAGGCTGCAGATGCTGGCCATGGCGCCGTTGGGATCCTGGAGCGCCTGACGGAACAGGGCCTGGGTCTGTTCCGGATTGCTGCTGATTCGGGCGTACAGCGATGCGGCATTGGAAGCCATCGCGATCTGAGCAACTGCTCAAACGCTATTCAGCACGGAGAGTCTTGTCAGGCGGCTTGTTCGATGCCGTCATCGTGCTGCCCCAGGGCCGAGGCGTCCTTCATGCTGCGAGCGTCCATGCAGAGCACCTTGCGCAGTTGGGCGTAGTTGGCGGCTTGGGTGCTTCGCCCTTCCTGGGAAGCGCCGTATTCGGCCCGTTGCAACACGTGGTGCAGATGGGTCAGCAGGTAGGTGCTGATGACGGCTGACACCAGCACGTCGCCATTTTCAGCGCTGCGACGGGGGCGTCGGGACCTAGCGCGGGTGCCGGCTGGGCTTCGACGGGAGCGAGGTGTGGCTTGGGTCATGGGGTACTCCGAGGAGGACCAGTGCCCTCACCATAGCCATGGATACTACCCTTGACCATCTCTGTACACTTTCTAGTAGCAGAGCCTCTTCAAGGGGATCCGGTCGTGCCCACCCGTCAGACCTCATCCAGCGGGAAGCCAAAGTCCCCGAGAATTCAGGTGGTTCTGCCTGAGGATCTCTGTGCGCGTCTCACGGCGATGGCGGAGCTGGAATCCCGCACGGTGAGCAACATGGCGCGGGTGCTGATCCAGCAAGGCGTGCAACGCCATGAGCAGGAGTTGGAGGCATCCATACCGGCGCCGTCTCGCGAGGAGCGCCTGCGGTCGGCACTGGAATCACAGCAGCCCCGCCGTCTGAGGGGCGCCCCCCGGCGCCTCCGCCTGCACCGGCCCGGTTAGGCCGGCTCCACCCGCGTGCCGAGCACGGTCTCCCGACAGGCTCCGGTGACAGCTGGCACATTGCCGGGATGCCCCCTGTGGTGCCACCAGGCCAGCAACGCGAAGACCAGCGCTTCTCGGGCTTCCGTCGGCACCCCAAGACTGCTGCTCGCATCGATTTGTGCGCCTTTGCAGCGCCGCCGCAGCTCATCGATCAACACCGGGTTTTGGCTGCCACCTCCGGCTGTGATCAGTTCGATCGGTGCGATCCCAACGCTCTGGCGAAGACGTGCCAGATCCTGGGCAACCACAGCGGCGGAAAAGGCCGTCAGGGTTGCGATGGCATCCGCCGGTGAGGCTCCATCGAGCTGTTCTAGCCGTCGATTCAGATCGTCCTGCCCAAAGCACTCCCGTCCGGTGGATTTCGGCGGTGCCAACTGGAAATACTCCTCCTGGAGCCACCGCTGGATCCAGCCCTCATCCGCTTGCCCCTGCGCTGCCATCGCTCCACCCTTGTCGAAGCTTTGGGCACCGTTGGTGAAGTGACGCATGCCCAGGTCGAGCAGGCTGTTGGCTGGTCCGCAGTCCCATCCCAAGATCGCGGCATGCCGATCCACTCCACCGCAGGGGGGGATGAGGGTGAGGTTGGCAATGCCGCCCAGATTCAGCAGTGCACGCCAGCCCTGCGTGCTCCCCAGAAGTGCCGCATCGGCCCGAGGCACGAGCGGTGCTCCCTGTCCTCCCAATGCCAGATCAGCAGCGCGGAAGTCATGCACCACCGGTCTTTGCAGCAGATGGGCCAGCAGTGGGGCCTGAAGAATCTGCCAGCTGGCCCCCCGTGCCCCCCGGGCCGGCGGACGGTGCCAGACGGTCTGGCCATGGCAGCCGATCAGCTCAGCTTTAGCATCGGGGTCGCAGGCTAGGGCCGCCTCGGCTTGCACCTCAGTGATGGCTTCCGCCAGCTCCAGCAAGAGGGCTGCCGGCATCGGTGCGCCCTGGCCGGCGGCCACCACCTGCCGCTGCAGTTCGAGCGGATAGGGCTGATGGTGGTGGCGAAGCAGGGACCACTGAGGACGCTGGGGTGGGCCGTCGAAGTGCGCCAGCACGGCATCAACACCGTCAGCGCTGGTTCCGCTCATCAGCCCGAGGCAGTGCATCGGCTCAGTTTTTTGGGAGCCGTTGCAGGTCGTCTACCAGTCCCATCACCACCAGCAGGTGCCCCTCCTCCAGAACGTGGGAGGCGGGTGGGTTCACCATCAGGCTGCTTTGCGGTCCTGCCGCCAGCACGTTCACCCTGAAGTTCTTGCGCAGATTCAGATCCCGCAGCGAGCGCCCCACAAACGGTTTCGGAACCTTGATTTCCTCGATGCAGTGCTGTTCATCCAGGGCCAGCCGTTCCATCAGGTTGGGGCGCACCAGCTCAAGCCCCAGGCGCTCCCCCTGCATGCGCGAGGGAAAGATCACCCGGTCGGCCCCAACCCGCTTCAGCATTTTTTCGTGGAGATCGCTCGTTGCCCTTGCGATCACCTGTCGCACGCGGCTGCCTTCGCTGTCTTTGGCGATCAAGGTTGCGGTGATGCTGGCCTCGATCGGTTCACTGATCGCCACCACCACGGTGCCCATGTCGAGCACGCCGGCTTCCCGCAGGGCCTCTTCGTCGGTGCAGTCCACGACGCGGGCCTCCACGCTGGGCTCCACCTGACGCAGTTCATCCACCGCACGCTCTGATCGGTCCACGGCCAGCACATCAGCTCCGTTTTGAAGCAGTTCCCGGCAAACGGCGATGCCGAAACGTCCCACGCCGATGATCGCGAAGCCGAGTCGTTCGCTGCCCTGGGCCGGGCTCCACTGCCACCACTCCTTCATTGCTGCCTCCCCCGCTGATCACGCTCAGACATACAGATCCTCGCTGGGGTAACCGACTCGATTCTGGCGATTCATCTGGAGTTGTTCCTGAGTCATCGCTTCCCAGATCGCACTCACCAGCAACAGGATCCCCAACCGTCCCACAAACATTCCCACCATCAGCACGGCCTGGCCGAAACGGGGGAGTTCAACGGTGACTCCCAGATCCAGGCCCACCGTGGCAAAAGCGGAGATGCAGGTGAACAGCATCTCCATAAAGGTGAATGAATCCTTGCCGTTCACATTGCTGGCGATGCTGATCAGCATCGCCATGGCCATCACGAACAGCAGGGAGCCCACCGTGATGCCGACGGCCCTCAGCACCACCTTGTCGCTGATGCTTCTGTTGCGAATCACCACCACCTCCCGGCCCCGCAGGGTGGAACGGGTGGCTGCCATCAAGGCGGCCACGGTGGTGGTCTTGATCCCACCACCGGTCCCGCCGGGGCTGGCCCCGATGAACATCAGCACCATCAGCAACAGCAGGCTCGATTCGGTGACTGTGTCGAGCGAGAGCGGAAGGGTGCTGAAGCCGGCTGTGCGTGCCGTGACGGATTTGAACAGGGCTGTGAGCCACCGCTCAGACCAGGGCATGGCCGTGAAGATCTCACCCTGGTTCAACCATTCCGTCAGGGCCAGTCCCCCTGCCCCGAAGATGATCAACAGCAGGGTTGTGCGCAGCACCAGGCGGGAGTGCAGGCTCAGCCGCCGCCGGCTCCGCCGTCTGCGCAGCAGCTGTGTGGTCAGATCGCTGGTGACCCGCCACCCCAGGCCGCCGGCCACGATCAGCATCATCACCACGGCATTCACAACCCCGTTGCTGCGGTAGCGCTCGAGGCTGTCGCTCCAGAGTCCGAATCCCGCGTTGTTGTATGCCGAGATGCTGTGGAACACCGCAGCCCAGAGGCGTTCGCCCTGGTTGGGGATGTCATCGAAGCCGAAGTGATACAGGATCACAGCCCCCACAAGGATCACCAGCGTCGCCGTCAGGGCAATGCCACGAAACGTGCGCCCAACGCCCCCAACGCCGAATTCATCCAGGGCCTGCCCCCGATCCAGCCTGCGGCGTAGGGCTGTTCCCTGCACCACAAAGCCCTGGAGAAACGTGGTGATGGCCATCAAGCCAAGGCCCCCTGCCAGGATCATCAGGGCCAGCACCGCCTGGCCGAAGGTCGTGAGATCGCTGCCGATGTCGATGATCGACAGGCCCGTCACCGTGATGGCCGATGTGGCCGTGAACAGAGCTTCCCAAAGCCCCACGCGGCTAGAGGAGCACAGCGGAGTGGCCAACAGCAACGTGCCGATCAGCACCACCAGCAATCCAGTCACCACGGTGAACTGGGGAACCGTGAGCCGACGATGCCAGCCCTGGGTGCGTTCGATGGCTCTTCCGATCGGCACAGGAGCGGGCGAGATCTGACCAGTGTTGTTCAGGATCCGCCGTAATGCCAGAGAACCAAGGCCGGCACGATGATGGTCATGATCAGCGTCAGGCCAATTCCGTAGCGGGTGACGTCGAGAAACCGATAACGGCCTGGACCGAACACCATCAAATTGGTCTGGTACCCGACGGGGGTGAGAAACGACTGACTCGCACCGAACAGCACTGTGATCAGCAAGGCGATGGGAGACAGTTGCAGGGATGGGGCCAGTTGCACCGCGACAGGCGCCAGCAGGGCCACCGAGGCGGCATTGCTCATCACCTGGGTGAGCAGCGTGGTGCCGATGAAGACCACCATCAAAGCCGTATAGCTCGGCCAGCCCGCCAGCCCCTGCTGGAGCACCAAGGCAAGGGCATCGGCGAGGCCCGTGCTCTGCATGGCAACGCTGAAACTGGTGAGGGATCCCAGCAACAGGATCACGTCCAGCCGGATCGAGCGCTGCAGTTCGCCAAGGCGAAGGCAGCCGGTGGCCACCACGCTCACCATGGCCAGGAGCACCGCCGCTACCAGAGGGATGGGGGTGAGCGTCGGCAGCAGCAGCATCGCCAGGGCAATGCTGACGGCCACGGGCTTGCGTCGAACAGTAGGAAGGTCATCCTCCAGTCGGTCCAGCACCAACAGGTCGTTGCTGGCCTGCAGGCCGCGGATGGAGTCGATCGGTGCCTGCAACAGCAATACATCGCCCTCCCGCAGGATCACCTGGCCGAGGCGTTCCTGAACAGTCTCCTGGCCGCGGCGAAGCGCGAGCACCGTGGCGTTGTGGCGTTGCCGGAATCGCAATTCCCGCAGGCTGGCGCCGGCCAGGGTGGAACCAGCCGGCAGCAACACTTCCACGGTCTTCTGACCGCTTGATTCTTCGGTGTAGACGCTGAACCCGGCGTTCTGCCCCTGGGTTGTGAGCTGAACCGTGTGATCCTGCTGGAGACGCAGTAGATCGGGGCGGGTGACCCGCAGCAGCAGACGATCGCCGGCTTCAAGACGACGGTCCGCCAGGGGGGGCAGCAGTCGCTCTCCTCCGCGTTGCAGCTCCAGAACGTCCACGTCGAAACGGCGCTGCAGCCGACTGTTCAGCAGTGAGCGGCCCACCAGCTCAGAGTCGGGGGGGATGCGCACTTCTGTGCAATAGCTGCTCGTTTTGCTGGTGTTTCCCAGGTCATCCGTCGTGGCACCGCGGTCCGGCAACAGCACTCTCGGAGCCATCACCAGGTAGATGGCCCCGGCCAGCCAGACCGGCAGGCTGATCAGCGTGAAGCTGAACAGATCGAGGGAGCCGTAGCCCAGTTGCTCGCTGATGTCGCTCACCAACAGGTTCACCGAGCTGCCCAGCAAGGTGAGGGTGCCCCCAAGCACGGTGGAAAACGACAACGGCAAGAGCACCCGAGATGGCGAGATGCCGCGCCGTTGGCACCAGCCCTCCACCACGGGCAGAAGCGAGGCCACCACGGGGGTGTTGGGAACAATCCCTGACACCGGGGCGATCACGAAGGCCATCAGCGCAATCAGACGCCGCGAAGACCGGATCCGCTCCGAGGCGATCAGATCTCTGAGTCGATCCAGGGCACCGCTCTTGAACAGTGCCGCGGAGACCGGGAACAGGCCCAACAGGGTGATCAGTGCAGGACTACCGAACCCCGCCAGAGCCTCCTGGGGATTGAGCACCCCGGTAGCGATCAGCAGGCTCAAACTCAGCAAGCCGGTGAGCTCCGGTGCAATCAACCCGGTGATGAACAGCACCACTGCCAGAGCCAACACGCCCAGGGTGATCAAGGCCTGAGGGTTTTGAAGAGCGCTGCTCAGCTCGGCCATGGCGGCGAGTCGCCGGTCGTCAATTGTGGCGATTCTGCCCCGGGATCAAAAAATTGCTCACGCAGCCACTGCTTCAGTCCCTGCAGCCCATCCCCCCGCACCGCTGAGAGAAACAGGGCGTCGGGTTCCCGCTGGTGAATCATCTCGATCTCCGTCGCCTCACAGCGGTCGATCTGATTGGCGATCACCCTGCGCAGGGCGGTGCTGCCAAGGTCATCGAGCAGCCGATGCACCGTGTCCAGGTGGCCCTGCCAGTCGGGGTCAGCAAGGTCGACCACCAGCAGGAGCACATCGGCATCCAGCGCCTCCTCCAGCGTGGCGCGGAAGGCCTCTACTAATGGGGCGGGGAGATCGCGGATGAAGCCCACCGTGTCGGTGAGCAGTAACCGTTCGGGGCGTGCCCCAGGGCAGGGAAGGTCGAGTTTGCGGGTGGTGGGATCCAGGGTGGCGAACAACTTGTTCTCCGCCAGCACGCGATCACTGGCTCGTTTGCCGCATAAGGCATTGAGCAGGCTGGACTTTCCTGCGTTGGTGTAGCCCACAAGCGCCACCCGCGGCAGGCCACGCCGCTGATCCCGCAAGCGGCTGCGGTGGGATTGAAGTTGGCGTTGATCTCGAAGCAGTCGTTCGATGCGTCGGCTGATGGCCCGACGGTCCTTTTCCAGCTGTGTTTCCCCCGGGCCGCGCGTGCCGATGCCGCCGCCCTGTCGCGACAGGCTGCTGCCCCGTCCCAGCAGGCGCGGCAGCCGATAGCGCAGCTGAGCCAGTTCCACCTGAAGTCGTCCAGCAGCACTGCCGGCCCGCTGGGCAAAGATGTCGAGGATCAGCTCACTGCGGTCGGAGACCGGGCAGCTGAGCAGCCGTTCCAGATTGCGGGCCTGCACGGGGGTGAGCTCCCTGTCGGTGATGACAAGGGAGGCCTGGCAGCGGCGGATCTCAAGGGCGGCTTGCTGAAGTTTTCCGGAGCCCCAGAGCGTCTGGGGATTGGTTTGGCCCCGGCGCTGGCTGGTCCGGGCCACTGGCTCGGCACCGGCACTGCGCACCAAGCCTTCCAGCTCAGCCAGATCCCGCTGGTCGCGCTGTTCATCGCCACTGGTGAGCGTGAGCAGAAGCACTCGCTCGTTTCCGGCCGCGGCGTTGATGCTTTGCTGATGGGGTTCGTCCGGTGTGAGGACGCAAAGATCCCTCAGGTCGCCTTGTTCAAACGGTCTCCAGCTATCGGCTTGAGACGGGTCTGGAATCAAGAGTTCGGCCGGGCGAGCTCCATCGGCCCCTGGGCATGGTGCAAAGCGCAGCCAGTGCCGAGGGGCGATGTCGAGGGCGACCACGGCGTCGCGGGGATCTGAGTGCAGCCCGTTGCGGGCAAAAGGGCAGCTGATCAGTCGCCATCCCCCGCTGCTCCGTCGCGGCGTCGCCGGTAGGTGCTGCAACAGCGAATCGCTGCCGGTGAGAGGCCCCAGCCAGAGCAGGCGGCAGAGGCCACGGCCGTCCAGCACCAGATGCAATGCCATCTCCAGATCCAGCACCAGGTCGGCCAAGCGTTCGAGGCTCAGCAGATCGGCGCCGCAGTCTTCAGGATGACGGCGATGGCTCAACCGCTCCAGCTGGCGTTGCTGGCTGGGGCGCAGACCACGGCAACGCCCGCCGAGGTGGGATTGCTTCAACGGTTCAACAACCAGGCGCCTGCCGAGCGCAGACCCAGTGAGAGCCCTGGCAGCCGCGTGAGATAGGTAGCCCGTCGTAACTGGAAGGCCAGGGGGCCGGCCAGGGTGAGCCCCATGCCGGTGAGGGTGGCCTCACCGACACCGAGGCTGAGCATTTCGCCGCGGTCCTCGAACTGGAAGGGTTGTGGCTCCTCCTCCATCCGCAGCTGCTCGATGGCTGCGGCCGTGGCATCGCCCTGTTGCATCGCCACCTGGGCGCTGGCGGGCCATGGGCTGCCAGGCCGGGCTGAGAGATCCCCGAGGGCGAATGTGTTGGCGCTGCCGATAAGGCGCAGGTCATCGTCGACGGCCAGGCGCCCCCGTTCCAGCACAGGTGCAGGTGAGATGGCGGGGATGGAGGGGCTGCTTCCTGCGGTCCAGATCAGGCCTGAGTGACGCATAACAGCACCATCGGCAAGAACAGCAGTACTGGATTTAACTTCGCTCACGCTGGTGTTGAGCTGGACCACCACCCCTTTGCGTTCCAGCGCGGCCTGGGCCCGCTCGCGATTGAACGCTGTGCTGCCGGGAAGGATTTCATCGCCCATCTCCACCAGCCGAACGCTGACAGCACCATCGATCAGGTCCGCCAGCTTGCAGGCCAGTTCCACGCCGGTGGGTCCCGCGCCGACAATGATCAGTCCGGCCTCTTCATCCCGTTGCTGGTGCAGGTTGTTGAGCCATTGCTTGAGGCGGCTTACATCGCTGAGGTCACGGAAGCCGGAACTGTGTTCTTTGACGCCTGTAATGCCGAAATCATTGGCTTTCGATCCCGTCGCCAGCACCAGTTGTGACCACCTCAAGCGGTCTCCGGAGGCCAGTTCGATGCTTTGGCTGGTTTGATCGATGCCAACAACGCTGTCTTGAACCCAGCAGATGCCGTTGTTCAGCAGTTGGTCGTAGCGGGGGGCCACCTCCCAGCCTTGAAGTTCATCGCTAAGCAGTTCGTACAGCAGCGGTTGAAACAGGAAGCGATCCCGCGGCTCGATCAGAACGATGGGGCAGTTGGGCTGCCGTCGCTGAAGAGCAAGTGCTGTGAACAAACCGCCGAATCCACCGCCAACGATCACCACGGCATCCGACGTGGACGAGGGTGAACGCATGAAGGGATCTGCCGGTTCTCAAACGATAGGAACCACACCTGGTCCCGCGACAAGGGAAGATGGCGTGATGACGGAGGCTCCTGAGGCCATGGTGCCCATGGCGGTGCAAAACGAGTTGCTCGAAGGGCGCAAGCTGCTGGAGTCGATGGAGCCGCAGCAGCGTCTGGCCTGGGGGTTGGAGCAGTTCGGTGAGACTTTTGCTCTCACCACGAGTTTTGGGATCCAATCGGCTGTGCTGCTGCACATGCTGAGCACCCTCCCCGGGGGCGATGCTGTGCCGGTGATCTGGATCGATACCGGTTATCTGCCTTCAGAGACCTACACCTATGCATCTCAACTCACCCAGCAGCTCAGGATTCGTCTGGTGGTGAGTCAGAGCGAGATGTCCCCGGCTCGGATGGAGGCCCTGCACGGGCGGCTTTGGGAGTCCGGTCGCGTGGAAGACCTGGAGACCTATCACCGGATCCGCAAGGTTGAACCTCTGGAGCGAGCGCTCAACGACCTGAACACACGCTGCTGGGCCAGTGGCGTGCGGCGTGGCCAGACCGATCACCGCCGCTCAATGACCGCTTTGGATCCGATTCGGGAGCGTTGGTCATTGCGCCCACTGCTCGAGTGGACCAAGCGCGATGTGTACTACTACATGCAGGACAACGGTCTTCCCCAGCACCCATTGTTTGAACAGGGTTATTCCACGGTCGGCGACTGGCATTCCAGTGGTCCTGATGTTGGCGATCTGAGTGGCCGTGACACCCGCTTCGGTGGATTGAAGCAGGAGTGTGGAATTCATCTGCCCCAGGAGGTGAATGAAGGGCTGATGGGTGAAGGCATCTGAGTGACGGGGTCTGTACGGGACGTTGGCCGCGCCCTGCTGATTGGTAACAGCCGTTGGCATTGGGCCCAACGGCAAGGCAACACTGTCCGCATTGACCACGGTCCTCCTGAGCCTGGTCGCATCGGTACCAACCCTCCGGTTTGGGCCGCGGTGGGACCTGTGCCTGAGCCGCTCATGGCCCACCAGGATCTGCGCATTTGTTTGGAGGATGTGCCCTTGCCCAAGGCTCCTCCTTGGTTGGGGGTGGATCGCGCTCTCGGGGCTTGGATGGCCTGGCGTTGCAGTCAGGAGCAACAGCTCGACTGTTCCAGGGGGTTGCTTCTTGTGGATGCCGGCACCGTGTTGAGCCTCACCCGGGTGACGGCCGACGGTTGTTTTGGAGGCGGACAGCTGATCCCGGGCTATCGGCTCCAGCTCCAGGCCATGGCCGATGGAACCCTCGGCTTGCCATCAACCCCTGAGGATCTTGACAACCACGCTCTGCAAGAGGTCTTCCCACAGCAAACCGTGGCCGCCATGCAGCGCGGTGTTCTGGAGGCGATGTTGGCCTCCATTGCAGCGGCTCAGCAGCATGCCCAAGGCTTGCTGTGGATCTGCGGTGGGGACGCTGCCCTGTTGAACCGTCATTGGTCCGGTGCAACGGAGTTGTTGCAGCTGGAGGGTGATCTTCAGTTGCAAGCACTGCTGAGCCTGGGGTCTGGGCTCAGCTCAGCCCGAGATCGCTGATCAGCGTGTCGGCCATGGTGGCCGCTTTCACCTTGAGATAAATCCGCTCGAGTTTTCCTTCTTCATCGATCAGGAAGGTGTGGCGCATCATGCCCATGTATTCGCGCCCCATGAACTTCTTCAGCCCATAGCTCTCATAGAGGCTGGCCACGGCACAGGGCTCCTCATCGGTGAGCAGGGTGAAGGGAAGGTCGTGCTTGTTGATGAATTTGTTGTGGGAGGTGGCTCCGTCCTTGCTGACACCCAGAACGGTGATGTTGTTGGCTTTCAGTTGCTCCCAGCGATCGCGGAAGTTGCAGGCTTCTTTGGTGCAGCCCGGGGTGTCGTCCTTGGGATAGAAGTACAGAACAACCTTCTTTCCGCGCAGTGAAGCGAGGCTTATGGGATCACCGTTTTGATCGGGAAGGGTGAAGTCGGGGGCGGCGTCGCCGATTTGCAGACTCACGGAAAGGGTTTGGTCAGAGGCGGCAGCGTACGGCCCTCAGGACAGGACTGTCCGTGCGGCCTACGTTGGAATCAACCTGCAGCTTTGGGCCATGGCGTCGCGGATCAGGCTCGAGCACATCGCAGGTTCCCTGGCATCTCTTGTTTTTTGTACGTACCTCGCGGTCCTTCCTGGGCCGTTTTCAAAAGCAGGTTCTCAGCAACCGGTGCGCTGGAACACGGGTGGCTCAGTTAGCACCACCACTTACAGCGAGCTCGAATCCTTTCTTGATGACGGCAAGGTCAAAGACCGTGCTCTTCAGGACGCCATTCGGATGTCTGGCTGGACCGCTGAGGAGCTCCGTTTTGGTTTGAACAAGAGCTATGCAGTTGACCTCGCCGGTGTATCCCGGTTTCTTTATTCCCAAGCTGGTAAAGCCTTCCTGGATGATCAAACAAGGTCTTATGTCCCTTATTGGCGCCAAAAGGCGACGGCGGTAACGGCTCTACGGGCCGCCATTATCGCGGATGCCAAGGATGGGCTCATTAGCTCAATCGGCATCATTAAACAGCTCCCCGTCGCCTTCCGTTTATCAGATAACGGACCGAATTATGGTAGGCAAAGGGTTTGTGCTCCAGACAAGGTGAGCGGAGCCCAGTCCACTTCGCTGCTGTCCTGGTACGTCTTTCTGCCTGCTTGCATCAAAGCCAATTCAGAGCTCTGATCTCTTTATTTGAGCCCAGGTTTCGGCGTTTTTTTTGATGGCATGCTGCACTTGCCTTGAATCAATTGATGGCGCATCGGCAGTCGCAGGCCGACCTCGCCCAGGTCGTTCAACGATTGGCGCAACTGCGTCATCACCTCCTTGCTGATCTCCCCCATGGCCTGCCGGTAGGGCGACCCATCGATTAGCCATCGCTCAGCCAGTTCGGTGCCCCCTGGAAGCATGAGATGTTCCAGCCACTCCTCACAACGGAGCTGCCAGCCAGCCTTCGCCAACAACTTTTCCGGACGCTGCTGCAGCTCAAGCCACTGCTGTTCTTGAGCCGCTAGATCGCTCAACAGCTCTGTTGGCTCGCCGTCTTGCAGCAATGCACCGGCGGGCCCCAGTTCGGCGCGGCTGATCAGCAGCCGTAAACCTGTTGTCGGCTCGGCATGTTGGTTGATTGTCTTCAGCAGCGCCGTCCAGTTCTGCCCTTGCAGGTCGGCAGCGGCGAGCCGACCCCCGATCCAATCGAAGGCTTGGCTTTCGGGCAGAGCGTCGAGGTTGCCTGTTAACAGCTCTGGTCGATGCTCCGGCTCGAGCAAATCCATCTGCGCTTCCAGCCGGCTGCGGTCGGCATCGTTCTCGCAAAGCACGGTCACTCCTCCTTCCGGGGTGGCCCTCAATGGATCGAGGGCCCAAATCAGCGAGCGCACCCCCAGCAGCAGCACTCGATCTCGACGGGTCCAGGGGATATCCCGCCAGAGCCGCTCTCGCAGGCGCTGCAGTCGCTCCCCCTCCTGTCCTAGTTGGCGCTGGACCCAGCGGTCCACGCCAGGACGGTCGGGCCCGCTGCTCAAAAGCAAAGGCTGGTCGGCTGCCAGTTCCGCGGCCGCGGCGAGTTGGGCTGCCCGGCGTTCCGCCATCCGCTCGCGTCGTTCCCCCTCCCAACCGAGTTGTCCGGGCTGCCAGAACACCTCGCCTTGCAGGGGTGTGGGGAGGTATTGCTGCTCCACCCAGTGTTCTGCGTAGGCATGGGGGTAGCGGTAGCCCACGCCATCGCCGAAGGCGGCTCCATCCCGGTTGGCATCGCGCAAATGCCCGGGCACGTCCTGCTTTTGCGCATCGCGCACGGTTTTCAGGGCATCAAAGAAGCCCAGAACGCTGTTGCTCTTTTCGGTGCCGGCCAGGTACAACGCGGCCTGGGCCAAGGGATACAAGCCCTCTGGTAGCCCTACCCGTTCGAAGGCTGCGGCACAGGCTTCCACCACAACCATGGCCTGAGGGTCGGCCAGGCCGATGTCTTCCCCCGCCGCAATCAGCATCCTCCGGAAGATGAAACGTGGGTTCTCACCGGCCTCCACCATGCGGGCCAGCCAGAACATCGCCGCATCGGCATCCGAGCCCCGTAGCGATTTGATGAAGGCGCTGATGGTGTCGTAGTGGGCATCACCGTGCTTGTCGTAAAGCACCGCCCGCTGCTGGATGGATTCCTCGGCGATGGCCAGAGTGATTTGGATCACGCCGTGGCCATCGGGTTCGGAGCTCTCCACCGCTAGTTCAAGGGCATTGAGCAGGCTGCGGGCGTCTCCGCCCGCTACATCAACGAGGTGGTTGACGGCATCGCTGCTGATGGCGATGGCGCGGTCGCCGTACCCCCGCTCATTGTCTGCAAGGGCGCGTCGCAGCAGCCGCTGTAAATCCTCTGGTTCTAGAGGCAGTAAACGAAACAGCCGCGAGCGGCTGACCAGTGCCTTGTTGACTTCGAAATAGGGGTTTTCTGTGGTGGCCCCGATCAAGGTGACGGTGCCGTTTTCCACCCATGGCAGCAGCGCATCCTGCTGGGCACTGTTGAAGCGGTGCACTTCGTCGATGAACAGGATCGTGCGAAGGCCATGCCGTTCAAGGCGTTGGCGTGCAGCATCAACCTCGATTCGTAAGTCTTTGACGCCGGCCAGCACGGCGTTGAGGCTGCTGAAGTGGGCACGGGTGTGGTTGGCAATGATCCGCGCCAGGGTTGTTTTGCCGACCCCGGGCGGGCCATGCAGGATCAGGTTGCCGACCCGATCGGCCTTGATGGCACGGCGCAGGAGCCGTCCGTCAGCCAGGATTCCGCTCTGACCTTCAAATTCCTCCAGCGTGCGCGGACGCATGCGATCGGCCAGGGGGGCCAGCATCCTTCGTTGCTGCTCACCGTGAAAAGCGAAGAGGTCCTGAGCCAACAAACCATCGGCGATGCCCCAGTGTCCCTGAAGTTTTCAATCAGTGCTTGAGCTGGTCCAAATCGGACGCTTTTTGAGTCTGTCTGTTTCCAGGCTTGCAAATCTTCGCGGCCCGGTTCTTACCTTATGACCACCTCATAATCCATTTCAAAGCCTTTTTGCCGTGCCTCATCTGCAGCGCCTCCTGCTTACCGTCGCGGCTCTGATCACGGTTAGTTCCTGCAGGAGCGAAGCACCGAAGCTGCCGCCGCCGCCGAAGGTTCAGGCTGCTGCTGCTCGGCTGGTGGAATTCACCGAGGGGATCGACACCGTCAGCACGCTCGAGGCCAGCAATCTTGTGGAGTTGGCCGCTCAATCGGGTGGACGAATTGAGCAGCTGAAGATTCGCCAAGGTGATGAGGTGGAGGCCGGTCAGCTTCTGCTGGTCCTTGATCAAGACGAGGAAAAGGCCAACGCCGACACGGCTAAAGCCAATTACGAGCGTTACGCCTACCTGGCTGAAGTGGGAGCAACGTCGCAGAAGGAGTTGGATCGCTACCGGACTCAGTACATCGAAGCGAAGGCCAAGCTCAGTTACAGCAATCTCACTTCACCCTCCGCCGGCACGGTCGCTGACGTGAAGGTGAAAGTGGGTGATGTGATCCAGCAGGACCAGGTCTTCACCAGCCTGGTCCAGAACAATGAGCTGGAAGCAAGGGTGGAAGTGCCAGCGATCTTCTCGGCCCAGCTGCAGGAGGGCCAGCCCGTTGTTCTGATGGCCCCTGGCAGCGAAGAAATACTGGCCACAGGTGCAGTGGAATCAATTGATCCACGCATCAACCCCAACACCCAAGGACTGTTGGTGACGGCGGTGTTCCCCAATAGCGACGGAACACTGCGGGATGGTTTGCGACTGCATACGCGTGTGCAGATCAAAGCTGAGGAACAGTTGGCTGTTCCCTTTGCCGCTGTTACCCAGACCTCGGGTCAGAGCTTTGTCTTCCGGCTCGGAAGTTTCGATGAGCTAAAGGAGAATCCTGGTAAGGCGGATTTAAAAAGGCTGGAGCTGGGAATTAAGGCCGGCAAGCTTCCCGCGAACTCGCAGTTCGCCTTGCAGACACCAGTCACGGTGGGCGAACTGGAGAACAACCTGTATCCCATTACCAAGGGCCTGAAACTGAATCAGAGGGTGGCCACCACCAACCTGCTGAACCTCAGACACGGGATGCCTGTTCAGGTGCAACCCGCCAAGGCGAACTGAGGTTGAACGATGTCTGCTTCCAATAACTTCATCACCAAACCGGTTCTCAGCACGGTTTGCAGTCTTTCGATCACGGTCGTGGTCGCTGGGTGTTTATCCGCAGCAATCAAAAAGCCACCCAGAGGGGTGGCTTTGGCATGTCAGACGTGATGGTCCGGGTTCAGGTGATCACGGTGGGTTGATCCATGCCCGTGCGTTGCTTGATCTCCGCCAGGTCATTGATAGCGCTGATCATCTCGGCCAGGGCGACCTGGGGATCCTGGTCGAGGTCGCCGCTGCTGGGCACATAGCTCTCCAGGTAGACGCGAAGCGTTGCTCCCTTTGTGCCGGTGCCGGAGAGGCGAAGCACAACACGGCTGCCGTCGTCCAACAGGATCCGCAGACCTTGGCCTGACGTCACGGAACCATCGACGGGGTCGGTGTAGCTGAAGTTGTCTGCGGTGCTGATGGTGCGTCCGGCAAAAGCCTGGCCCACCAGGCTAGGCAGCATGGATTCGAGGCGGTCGTAGAGGCCATGGGCGGCGTCGCTGGCGACGGCCTCATAGTCGTGACGCGAGTAGTAATGGCGTCCGAAGCGCTTCCAGTGTTCGGCCATGATCTCGGCGACGCTGCAGCGACGCACGGCCAGGATCTGCAGCCAGAACAGCACGGCCCAGAGGCCATCTTTTTCGCGCACGTGGTTGCTACCGGTGCCGAAGCTCTCTTCACCGCAGAGGGTGATCTTGCCGGCGTCCAGCAGGTTGCCGAAGAACTTCCAGCCTGTGGGCGTTTCGAAGCAGTCAATCCCCAGCTCCTTGGCCACCACATCCACTGCAGCGCTGGTGGGCATTGAACGCGCCACCCCGGCCAGGCCTTCGGCGTAGGCCGGAGCCACCGTGGCGTTCGCAGTGAGCACGGCGAGGCTGTCGCTGGGATTCACAAAGCAGCGCTGGCCCAGAATCATGTTGCGATCGCCATCGCCGTCGCAGGCGGCGCCGAAGAGGTACTCATTTCCCTCGAGCAGCAGTTCAGCCAGGTCGTGGGCGTAGGTGAGGTTGGGGTCGGGGTGACCGTTGCCGAAGTCTTCCAGGGGTGTGCCGTTGCGCACGCTTCCCGCCGGTGCACCCAGTAGCCCTTCGAACAACCGGGCGGCGTAGGGCCCGGTGACGGCATGCATGGCGTCAAAGGCCAGGGGGAAGTCGCTGCGAATCAGATCGCGGATCTGATCGAAGTTGAATAGCTCCTGCATCAGGGCAACGAAATCGTCGATGCCGTCGATCACCTCCACCTGCATCGCGCCGATGTTGTGAAGTCCAGGCGCATCCAGAGGGATTTCTGCAGCCTCAACAATCGTGTATTGCTCCAGGGTTTTGGTGCACTCGAACACCGCATCGGTGAAGGAGGCGGGGGTGGGGCCACCGTTGGCGCCGTTGACCTTGACGCCGAAGTCACCGTTCTCACCACCTGGGTTGTGGCTGGCGGACAGGATGATGCCGCCAATGGCCTGACGCTGCCGGATCAGATTGGAGGCGGCGGGTGTGGAGAGGATGCCGCCGGTGGTGACGATCACCTTGCTGAGGCCGTGGGCGGCGCCCATCCGCAGGATCACGTCGATGGCACGGCGGTTGCCGTAACGGCCGTCGCCCCCCACCACAAGGGTGCCGCCCTGTACGCCTGGCAGCGTGCGAAGCGACGCTTCGATGAAACTTTCGAGGTAGTGGGGCTCCTCAAACTGGCGACTGCTCTTGCGCAGGCCGGAGGTCCCTGGCTTTTGGTCGGTGAAAGGGGTGGCCAGGCGCACCTGGCGTTGGGTCGGTTCCGCAGGGGCCGAGATGGTCATCACAACGGATGAGGGCTATATGCGGAACCTAAACATGGAAATCCATTTGTAATGCGTCGGTCGCGACCAGTTGATTTCGTTACCCCTGTGGCCCGCACCAAACCTGAGGACCATGCAACGCAGAGCTTGAAGCGAGCCATTCGCTTGGCGGTGCCTTTTTGGGAGACATTGACTGCCACAAGTTTTGGATCATTCTCAAGCCTGACGCGATTTGAGTTTCTCGTTTTTGGTCACCGGCTCTGCGCAGAACCTTGGGATACGACGGGCTGTGTTCGTAATGGTGTCTTTGCGCCTGAAGTCGTTGTTGTTGGCGACCTTGGCTTCGTCCATCAACATCCACAACACGTCTTTGCAGCGCTCGGGCAACCTGGAGTGATCCATCAAAGGATCAGCGAGTTGCCTTACTCGCTTGCAGGCCTTTGTTGAGTTGATTCGGGAACATGCGTAGGCGGCCTGTTCGATGTCTCGCAGTTGCTCTTTGCTGGGCCAAGCCACATAGGGCTCAGCAGCCATAGACGGGGCAGTCATGGATAACACCATGAAGATGCGAATGAGTGCAGGGAAGTTCATGGCGCTCATTATCTTTCGTTTGATCTGGTTTTTCATTTATTAGATACTCCGACCTCTCTGGACTTTTTGACGATCGAATTTCATTGGACATTTGCTGGGACTCCCAGCCCAGTGCTCTCCCAGAGCCGCTCCGTGTTCAGATGAAGAACTTGGCGTAATCAGAGTTCCCCGATTTTCAGTGGGGCATCTCCGATGTCTTCAGCATCGCTACAAACCAAAGTCCACTCAGAACAAGGGCGACGCCCACACCGGCTCCAATGCCCACCCGGGCCATCACCAAAGGCACCACCAATGGAAAGACCATCGCCCCCGCGAGGGGGGTGATGGCCACGAACCAGCGCAGGGATGCTGGTGCTTTGGAATCGGAAGGGTTCAGAACCACTCGGCGCGGGCTTCGCTGGCAGGGTTGCTGTTGTCTTCAGGGGTCTCACGCTTGAAGTTGAGCGTGATGTTGCGCTTCTGCTCTCCATCGGAGGCCGTGGCTTCGATGGCATACATCTGCTCGCCATCCCGGAACGGCACCTGAATTCGGAAGGTGCCGTCGGTGGAGAGAGGCACTTCTTCGCCACCGATGGTGAGGCGAGCGGAAGGGTCGGTGGCGCCGTAGACGATCAGTTCGGCGTCAGCCACCAGCCAGAAGGAGCGTTGGCGGGGAGCCACGCCACCAAGGCCAGACTCGTTGCGGCCGCTGGCCCAGAGGCCAGCCCCCGAGTCATTCAAGCCACTGGTGTCGCCGGAAACGTCAAAGCCTTCCTGGAATTCTTCCGAGCCAACCCGACGGCGGCGGAACTGAACCGTGGCGCTTTGGTAGAGCCGCTCGTGCAGGCCACTGTTGCTCGACTCGATCGGCGCGACGGGAGCTGGAGCGGATTCAGCCGGCGCTGCCTCAAGGCTGAAGGGGACGAACTGATCAAGGATCTGCTCGCTTGGGTGAAGAGCGGGTACGCGTGCCACGGAAGAGAAGGCCAGAGACATCCAGCTGGCGCCGATGCGATAGCCCAACTCAACTCGGTAATCCCTGTCACAGAGGGGTACGGGCAGATACCACTCGGTGCTGTGACTGTCGACGGGGACTTCCTGGAGGGTGTGGGGATGGGCATTGCCGTCTTGCATGCCGGTTACGTCAGCCAGGCGCAGGCAAAGTCGGCTGGCGCCGTCCTTCTGGGCCACCTTGCGATCGGCGTCGGAAATTTCCCAGAACACGTAGGCCCACTGGGGGTCGCGAGGCAGGAACACCACGCGGGTGTCGCTGCTGCCCATGGCCGGCGCGTTGAGTTCTGCCTCGATGGCCTTCAGATCTCCACCACGCTTTTGCTGACGCTGGGCAACTTCGTCGACCAGGGTCTCCTTGCTTTTGCGGCTATAGAGCGGCACCCCTAGGTCGCTGGCGATTTGACGCAGTTGACGAAGGGTGAGACGTGCCAGAGATGAAAGGGTTTGGGACACGTCCAAAAACTCCAGGTTTCGTTTGGGATCATTGTGATCTGAAAAATTCCTTTTCGAAGCGTTAAGTGGCCAAGGGTCAGTGGATGCTGACCACTGGGTGAACGTCGATCCCGGGGATCACAGTCAGAGACACAAAAAAAGCGGAGCCGAAGCCCCGCTTTCTTGAACATGATCGAGGCCGGGATCAGCGGCCGATGCTGCGGTAGGGAACCTTCGACATGTAGTCCATGTCGGCGCCACCGCTGGGGGCAACTCCACGGGGTCCGCCCATTTCTGCCACCCAGGCCATGTAGTCCTGAGGTGAACCACCCTTGCGGATCTTGGCGCGGGCAGGAACTTTCTTGGCGGGGCCGCCGGTGAAGACGATCTGGGGGAAGCCCAGGATTCCCCGGTAGTACTCGTCGTAGCGGGGGGTTGTGATGTTGAACGGCGTATCGCCCAGCTCCCGGCCAGGAAGCACGCGGTTGCGTTGGTAAGGAACCGTGTCGTAGCCGAAGGCGTCGAGGTACTCGGAGCTGTCGAGCAACACATCGACAAGGCCTTCAAGGCCTTTGGTTGCAATCACGATCGACCAGGAGAGCTCTTCGCCTTTGCCGTTCACCTTGCGGCCAAGAATCCGTTCGCAGAGATGACGAACAACCTTGTAGTTGCTGTTGAAGCCGTAGAAGGTGCGCTTGAAGGTGTCAGATAGCACCAGGCCGCGAATGAAGTCGCGAACCGTGATCTGGCCATCCTTCAGCTGGGACTCAAGGTTGACGTCCCGGTCTGTTTTGAAGGCGTGGAAGAAAATCTGCCGGTAGGCGGCTTCCACAACGGTGTCGAGGTTGTCCCGGTCGTCTGCAATTTCCAGGGAGTAAGCCCGTGATCCCTCGTCGGAGCCGACACGGAGGTTCGGAACACCCGCTCTCAAGGAGTTCTGGGTGATCGGTGCGTACTCCAGAAGAGGAATGGCCACGCGAGCTACAGCATCCACTGCTGGCGATCGTAGAAGTGCTGGGTCTTGCCCCCTTCAGCTGCTGTTGCAGCGATTACATGCCGTAATACTTTCTCTAAGTACTTCTGCTTACCAGCCGAAGGGGGCGAGGGCGGCCCCGCTCGTAGCTATGGCTGGGCTGGGCTGATCAACATCGTCCAGCTGCCGGGTCTCGATGCAGAAGGAGGCGTTGTTGGAGAGCCCTTGCACCGTGCTGGTGCGCAGCCGCACGTTCTCGCTGGCGAACCAGAAGCGCTCCAGGGAACTCATCATTTCGTAGTCGGTGGTGAGGATCAGGCCGTTTTCTTCGTCCATGCGGAACTGTCCCGCCACCGGCGCTTTCTCGGCGTAACCGCGATCCCGCAGCAGCAGTCCCCGTCGCCCCGTTTCGTCTTCGGGGATCAGTCCGAACATGGTCTGGTCTTCGTGGGATTCACCGGCCCGATCCCAGGCCATCGATCCGCTCCAGCGCACCCAGCAGCCCCCCACGATCTGCTCAACGCTGGCGTTGTTGCGTTCGGCGATCTCCGCAAGGCGTTCGTCGCCCTTCAGCAGTTCCTCCACAACGATGAAGGAGGCGCCGGCTTCGGCGCGGCGATGCAGCAGGTGGTGCTGGCTGCGCTGTGAGGTCCAGCGGCCACAGCTCAGACGAAAGAAGCTGAGGGCGTCCGAGATCTCAAGCATCGCCGGCGTTGAGGAAGTGAAGTGATGATGGCAGCCCGACCAGGTCAGTCACGACAGCCAGGCCACCCCCGACGGCCATGTCAGCCACGGCAGCGGGCTTCGGCGGCGCTGATCAGATCGTCGAGGGTCAGCGCCAATGGAGGCTTGCCCAGCTCAAGCGCCAGTTGATCCAGCTGATCGGCGGCAGCATTGAGCTGCAGCAGCAAGGTGTGGAGGAATGCCGGGTCCTCGGCGACCACGGGTTGCTTCTGGCACCAGCGGCGCCGTTGGTTTTCGTCGGGGATTGCACCAGTGCTACTCGGAGCGGCCATGGATTGAAAGCTGTCCAGGCAGTGGCTCAGCAGCCGCAGGTGATGGCGATCGAGCTGGGGCAGCAGGGTGGAGTCGATGCGTTCAATCGCGGCTCGGTCGATGGCCATCAGCCCTGCGCCAACGGAGTGATGCGGAAGCCGCAGGCGTGGCCGCCCTCGAGCCGCCAATGCACCCGTTCCACCCGGCAGTCCGGCACGGTGCGCCGAATCAGCAGCAATTCCTGGTCGCAGACCGCGGGAAATTCTTCAGCAATGCGCTGCACCGAACAGTGGGCCTCCTCGAGCCGCCAACTCACGCCGTCGTCGTCCCGGCTGCAGACGGTCACATAGCCCTCGTCGCGCCGCAGCCGTGCCAGGTGTTCGAGGCGAGCTTCCAAGGAGGCTTCGCCAAGGCTTTGCCGGTACTTGCTGGCCTTCGACTCCGCCTGCTGATTGAGCAGCTGGCGGACGGTCGCTTCGGGGAGATGGCTGCGCATCGAATCCAGCAGGCCAAGGGCGAAGCGGCCGCTGCCATCGGGGAACTGGGCCCGTCCTTCGTCGGTGAGGCACCAGCGGTTGCTGGGTCGACCTGGGCCGCTGGCATTGCTGCTAGCGCAGACCAAGCCGCTGTCGGCGAGGGAGCGCAGATGTCGCCGCATGGCCTGAACCGAAATGCCCACGGCATCGGCAAGGGCGCCAGCGTCTTCCTCCCCGCGCTCCAAAAGCAGGGAGAGCACGGCGTCGCGGGTGCTGGCGGGGGCCGAGGCGCTCATGAGGAGGCGAAACCTCCCCACACGATGCCATCGAATTGCCACGTCATGTTGGCCGTGTTGAGGGTCACAATGGGGAGCCCGCTGACCGGAGGCCTGTTGGCCTAGGCTTCCAGTAAGGAAACCGCGGGGTTTCGTAATTCGCCGCTCCCTCCACTTCCATGTCCGACGCCCCTCAAGAGCCGACTGCAGAAAGCCTGGAGGTCATCCGCAAGTTCGCTGAAACCTACGCCCAGCGCACCGGCACGTATTTCTGTGCCGACCCCAGCGTCACCGCCGTTGTTCTGAAGGGTCTGGCGCGTCACAAGGATGATCTGGGGGGAGCGCTGTGTCCTTGCCGCCATTACGAGGACAAAGAGGCCGAGGTCTCGCAGGCCTTCTGGAACTGCCCCTGCGTTCCGATGCGCGAGCGCAAGGAATGCCACTGCATGCTCTTCCTCACCGAGGACAACCCCTTCGCTTGCCCTGAGAAGACGCAGACCATCGCCACCGAAACGATCAACGCCACCGCCGGCTGAGCTGAATGACCAGTACCTCCACACGGGATCTCGTCAGCCAGCCGTACAAGTACGGCTTCGTCACCGAGATTGAGACCGACAAGATCGCCAAGGGTCTCAGTGAAGAGGTCGTTCGCCTGATCTCGGCCAAGAAAGAAGAGCCGGATTTCCTGCTGCAGTTCCGGCTCAAGGCGTTTCGCCACTGGCTCACCCTCGAAGAGCCCGACTGGGCTGCTCTGGGTTATCCCGAGATCGATTACCAGGACATCGTTTATTACGCGGCTCCCAAGCAGCAGGAGAAGAAGGCCAGCCTCGATGAGGTGGATCCGAAGCTGCTGGAAACCTTCGACAAGCTCGGTATCCCGCTGAGCGAGCAGAAGCGCCTCAGCAACGTGGCGGTGGACGCTGTTTTCGACAGCGTTTCGATTGCCACCACTTACAAGGAGAAGCTGGCCGAACATGGGGTGCTGTTCTGCTCCTTCAGTGAGGCGGTCAAGGATCACCCCGAGCTGATCGAGCGTTACCTCGGCACGGTTGTCTCCAGCAACGACAACTATTTCGCCGCCCTGAACTCAGCTGTGTTCAGCGACGGATCCTTCGTCTTCATTCCGAAGGGCGTTGAGTGCCCGATGGAGCTCTCCACCTACTTCCGAATCAATTCCGGCGACACCGGACAGTTCGAGCGCACCTTGATCGTGGCCGAAGAGGGTGCTTCGGTGAGTTATCTCGAGGGATGTACGGCACCGATGTTCGACACCAATCAGCTGCATGCGGCGGTGGTGGAACTGGTGGCCCTCGACGACGCCTCAATCAAATATTCCACGGTTCAGAACTGGTATGCCGGTGATGAAAACGGCGTCGGCGGGATCTATAACTTCGTGACCAAACGAGGCCAGTGCCGCGGTAATCGCAGCCGCATCAGCTGGACCCAGGTGGAGACCGGTTCAGCCATCACCTGGAAGTACCCCAGTTGCGTGCTGCAGGGTGCTGATTCGGTGGGTGAGTTCTATTCCGTGGCCCTCACCAACAACTGCCAGCAGGCCGACACCGGCACGAAGATGGTCCATGTCGGACCGCGCACACGCTCCACGATTGTGAGCAAGGGCATCAGTGCAGGACGCTCCAGCAACAGCTACCGCGGTCTTGTGCAGATGGGGCCCAATGCCAAGGGCGCCCGCAACTACAGCCAGTGCGATTCGATGCTGATCGGCGATCAAGCCGCCGCGAACACCTATCCCTACATCCGTTCTCAGCAGCCGCAGGCGGCCATCGAGCACGAGGCCAGCACCTGTCGCATCTCCGAAGATCAGCTCTTCTACCTGCAGAGCCGTGGCATCGGGTTTGAAGAGGCCGTCTCGATGATGGTCAGCGGCTTCTGCCGCGACGTCTTCAATCAGCTGCCGATGGAGTTTGCCGCTGAGGCCGACAAATTGCTGGCCCTCAAACTTGAGGGGTCCGTGGGCTGATCCCCTCCCCCACCTTGTCTCTGTTTTTTAACGACGCCTTCCGTGATTCGCCCTGACGCTGAGCTGCTGCTCGACATTCAAGACCTGCATGCCTCCGTCGAGGACAAGCCCATCCTCAAGGGTGTCAATCTGCAGGTGAAGGCTGGTGAAGTCCATGCCGTGATGGGTCGCAACGGCAGTGGCAAGAGCACGCTCTCCAAGGTGTTGGCCGGGCATCCGGCCTACCGGGTCACGGGCGGCAGCGTTCGTTATCGCGGCCAGGATCTGTTTGAGCTGGAGCCTGAAGAGCGTGCCCGTCTGGGGGTGTTCCTCGGATTTCAGTACCCCGTTGAAATCCCTGGTGTCAGCAACCTGGAATTCCTGCGGGTATCCACCAATGCCCGGCGGGAAAAACAGGGGGAAGAGGAGCTCGACACCTTTGCCTTCGAGGATCACGTGCACGACAAGCTCAAGGTGGTGCAGATGGACCCTGCCTTCCTTGAGCGCAGCGTGAATGAAGGCTTCTCCGGGGGCGAGAAAAAGCGCAACGAGATTCTCCAGATGGCGCTGCTTGAGCCCGTGGTAGCGATCCTGGACGAAACCGATTCCGGCCTTGATATCGATGCCCTGCGCATCGTGGCCGGTGGTGTGAACCAGCTGGCGACGGAAGACAACGCCACGCTGCTGATCACCCACTACCAACGTCTTCTCGACGAGATCACCCCGGACTATGTGCATGTGATGGCGGCAGGCCGGATCCTGCGCACCGGTGGACGGGAGCTGGCCCTTGAGCTGGAGCGGACGGGATACGACTGGGTGGATCAGGAGCTGGCCGCTCAAGGAGCCGCTTGACCATGGCGAGCAGTGTGCTGGCGCCAGTGCAGGAGCGCGGTCGAGCCGCGCTTGAACAGCTTGGTCTGCCCAATCGCCGCCAGGAGCCCTGGCGCCTCACCGACCTCAAACGGCTTGCGGCGGTCTCCGAATTGCCGGCCAGTGCCTCGCCACTGTCCACATCTTTGCCGGCCAGCCTGGACGGGGTGACCCGTCTGGTGCTCAATGGTTTTGATGATCCCCTGGCCGGCCAGGTGCTTCCGGAAGGAATCACGGCGCTGAATGCCGAAGAGCTGGAGCAAGCCCTTGGCCACACCCTTGATCGCTGCGGTTGTGCCCAGGTCTGGCCCGTGGAGTTCAACCATGCCAAAGCCCAACAGATCCTGGCCCTCAGGGTGCGGGGACGGGTTGGCCCCTTGGAGCTGGTGTTGGCGGCGGGTGCGGGGTTGAACGCCACGCGGGTGCTGCTGCTGTTGGAGGAAAAAGCTGAGCTTGAGTTGATGCAGGTGCTGCTGGCTGAGGGGGCGTCGGCCCACAGCCATGTGCTGGAAGTGCATCTGGGGCAGGAGGCCCAACTGCGCCATGGCGTGCTGGCGACGGCGGATGGCGCGTCATCGCTGATGGCCCATTTGGCTGTGGAGCAGGAGCCCCGCAGCTCCTATGCCCTCACTTCTGTGGTTCAGGGCTGGAATCTGGGACGGGTGGAGCCCCGGGTGGTGCAGGTGGATGGCCAGGCAGAGACCGTGCTTAAAGGTCTGGCCGTCACCGGCGCCGAGCAGCAGCTGGCTACCCACACCGCGGTGTGCTTCGACGGGCCGGAGGGGGAGCTGGATCAGTTGCAGAAATGCCTGGCAGGCGGCCAGTCTCACGCAATTTTTAACGGCGCCATCAGTGTTCCCCGCGATGCTCAGCGCACCAACGCCGCCCAATTGAGCCGCAACCTGCTGCTGTCTGACCGGGCCCGGGTGGACACCAAGCCCGAGCTGGAGATCGTGGCGGACGATGTGCGCTGCGCTCACGGCGCCACCGTGTCGCAGCTTCAGGACGATGAGCTGTTCTACCTCCAGAGCCGGGGCATCGCTGCGGCGGATGCAACGGCGCTGCTGCTGCGCGGGGCTTGCCAGGAGGTGATCGCCCAGCTACCTGCTGCCGCGCAGGCGTGGCGCCCCCTGGAGCGCGTGATGGAGAGCCTCGCCCCATGACGATCGCCGAAGCACGATCCAGTGCTGATTTCGTGGATTTATCGTCTCGATATCGTGCTGATTTCCCGATTCTCGAGCAGCTGGCTCCGGATGGCCGCCCGCTGATCTATCTCGATCACGCTGCCACCAGTCAGAAGCCCCGTCAGGTGCTCGAAGCGCTGCAGCAGTACTACAGCTGCGACAACGCCAACGTGCATCGCGGTGCGCACCAGCTCAGTGCCCGTGCCACCGATGCCTTTGAGGCGGCCCGCAGCACGACGGCGGCCTTCGTGGGTGCGGCCAGTTCTCGCGAGATTGTCTTCACCCGCAATGCCAGCGAAGCCATCAATCTGGTGGCGCGCACCTGGGGGGACGCCAGCCTCAAGGAGGGGGACGAAATTCTCCTCACGGTGATGGAGCACCACAGCAACCTGGTGCCCTGGCAGCTGTTGGCGCAGCGCACCGGCTGCGTGCTTCGCCATGTGGGCATCACCGAATCCGGTGAGCTGGATCTGGAGGATTTCAGGGCCCAGCTCAACGAGCGCACCCGACTGGTGAGCCTGGTGCACATCAGCAATTCCCTCGGTTGCTGCAATCCCTTGGATCAGGTGATCCCCGCAGCCCATGCCGTTGGCGCCTGTGTGCTCGTGGATGCCTGCCAGAGCCTGGCCCACAAGCCGATTGATGTGGCGGCCATAGACGCCGACTTTCTTGTTGGCTCCTCCCACAAGCTCTGTGGCCCCACCGGCATGGGTTTCCTCTGGGCGCGGGAGTCGCTTCTGGAGGCGATGCCTCCCTTTTTGGGCGGCGGGGAGATGATTCAGGACGTTTTCCTGGACCACAGCACCTGGGCGGTGTTGCCCCACAAGTTCGAAGCGGGCACCCCTGCCATTGGCGAGGCGGTGGGCATGGGTGCCGCGATTCGCTACCTGCAGGCGGTGAGTCTGGAGGCGATTCAGGCCTGGGAGGCTCAGCTCACCCGGCATCTGTTCACCCGGTTGCAGGCCATTGATGGTGTGAGGGTCCTGGGGCCGACGCCGGATCAGCAGCCCGAGCGAGGTGCCCTCGCCACATTCCTTGTGGATGGAGTGCATGCCAACGACATTGCCGCTCTGATCGATGCGTCCGGGATCTGCATCCGCAGTGGTCACCACTGCTGTCAGCCCTTGCACCGCATGTATGACGTGACGGCTTCAGCGCGGGCCAGTCTGAGCTTCACCACCACTTTTGAAGAGATCGACCGCTTTAGCGAAGAGCTCGCTTCCACGGTCGCTTTTCTGCGCGAGCACAGCTGAGCTGGCTCAGGCCGCCAGCTGATCGTTGCTTGCTGCGGCCTTGCGTTGACGCAGTGGAACAACCTTGTTGGAGTCGATGGCGTACTTCACCCAGCGGTAGGAGCGTGCGCCGGGACGGGGAGCCGCGTTGATCGGTTCAGGGCTGGCATAGCTGTTGCCGCGATAACGCAGGATCCGCGTCGGTGCTGTAGAGACAGCCGTCAGCTTTTCAGGCTTACCGCTTTTTCATGGGTTCCGTGGAGCACAGGTTGATGGTTCCTGCTGGTTGCTCGCTCAACCGATCACATCTGCTGAACGGGGTTGTGTGCTTTGTAACCGTCTGTTAGCCCCAATTCCCGCCTGAAAAAGGCCTCGGTTTGCTCGAGCACCTCGATCTGGGTGGCTTGGTTGCGGAATCCGTGGCCTTCCTCCTCGAACAGCCGCACCTCCACCGGGATGCCGTTGTTGCGCAGGGCCTCTGCCATGCGTTCGGTCTGTTCCGGCGGCACCACTTTGTCTTGCAAACCCTGGAAGAACAGCACCGGACAGCGGATTTGGTCGGCATGCAGCAGTGGCGACCGTTGCTCATACAAAGCCCGCGCTGCGGGCCATTCCCCCACCAGGCCATCGACATAACGCGCTTCAAATCTGTGGGTGTCTTCGGCCATGGCTGTGAGATCACACACCGCATAGCGGCAGGCGCCGGCCCTGAACACTTCGGTGAAGCACAGCGCCGCCAGGGTGGTGAAGCCGCCGGCACTGCCACCTTCGATGGCGATCTGGCCGGGATCGGCGCGACCGGTCTCGATCAGGGCCTGTGCTGCGGCGGCGCAGTCGGCCACATCCACCAGGCCCCAGCCCCCGTTGAGGCGCTCCCGGTAGTCCCGGCCAAACCCCGTTGAGCCGCCGTAATTCACATCCACCACGCCCCAACCCCGGGAGGTCCAGTACTGAATCGCCAGGCTGAGGCCGCGGCGAGCCATGGCTGTTGGCCCGCTGTGGCTTTTCACCAGCAGTGGCGCAGGCCCTGGTGGTTTGCCGCTCGGGGGGTAGTACCAGGCATGGGTGCGTTCACCCTGGTGCCCGTTGAACCACAACGGTTCGGCCACGCTGATCGCCTCAACCGACAACGGTGACGTGATGGCGGGGCTGTGGCTCCAGATCGGGGTGGCCGGCCGCAAATCGATTTCCAGCAGCCCGGCCACGCTGGTGCTGTTGCTGGCCACGGCCACGGCGCGGCCGTTGCATGCGCTCAATCCCGCAAGGTCATCAAACGGTTGCGGCAACGGCTGCACCGTTCCATCCAGGCTGAGCCGTTGCAACGACCAGGCCCCGCGGCTGCAGACGGCGGCGATCAGCTGCTCGCCATCCCAGGCCGTGGTGCTCATCCCATAGATCCACTGGGGCATGGCCGTTTCGGCAGCCATCGGCCAGGGCCTCCTCCAGGCGGCGTCGGCACTGGGCTGGAGCATCAGGTTCCACCAACCGGAGCTGTCCTCCGCCACAAGCAACTGCCCGTCGGGCAGCCATTGGGGTTGAAACACCGAGATGCCATCGCCTCCGGCCAGCTGACGGGTCTCGACCAGCCCGCCCGTGTCGTTGAACTCCGCGCACCAGAGACGGCTGCTGTCCCAGGGCATGGCAGGTTGCTGCCACTCCACCCAGGCGAAACGCTGGCCATCGGGGCTTAGGCAGCCATAGCCGGCAAAGTCCGTCGGCTGGTGCAGCAGCAGCGGGGTCTGATCCGTAGCGTTCAGCGCCAGGCTCACCAGCTCGTCACGGCCCTCGATTTCACGGATGCCGATCCAGCGCTGCCTGGGCAGATCGAGCACGCCATCCGCCAGCTCCCAGTCCCCTTCCCGGCTGAGCCGTTGGGGTGCAGCCAGGGGGGTGAGTTGCTGGGGGCCTGTCTGCGGCAGGCGCCAGTCCTGACGCCAGAGGCAGCCGCACTCGATCCAGGCCAGGATCAGCCTGTCCTGCTCCATCGAGGTGGCGAGTACGCCGCCGCCGTAGTCATGCACGCGGCTGCGCAGATTGCTGGGGGCCGGCGTCAGCTCCTGTGGTTCTGCTTCGGAATCACCAAAACGCCGGATCAACGCAGTGGTGCGGCCGCGCTCCTGGGGCCGCTGTTCCAGCCAGATCAGCCACAGCGTTGCATCGGGGCCACTGACCAGGGCCGGTTCCTTGAGACCCGGCAAACGGCCGACGGCATGTTGCGCGGATAACGGAGCGGCTCCCATAACGTCTGATTAAGGCCGCTTAGCATGCTGAATCAACGAGGCGTTGGTCTTGGCAGGAAGCTTTGCAGAGTTGGCCCGTCAGGCCGATAAGTCGCGGGACACGATGCTGGTGCCCAAGACGGCCCTGGAAACCCCGCCGCTGGAGATTCACACCCTGGGCGATGAGGTGTTGCGGCAGCCTGCGCGCCGCATCGGCAAGGTGAATGAGCAGGTGCGGGAGCTGGCCCGCGACATGCTGCGCAGCATGTACACCGCCAAGGGCATTGGCCTGGCGGCTCCTCAGGTGGGGATTCACCAGCAGCTCCTGGTGATTGATCTGGATTTGGAGAATGCCGCCACGCCGCCCTTGGTGCTGATCAATCCGGAGATCACGGCGGCCAGCGCCGGGCTCGACACCTATGAAGAGGGCTGTCTCAGCATCCCTGGGGTGTATCTCGATGTAGTGCGCCCCACCGCGATTGAACTGAGCTTCCGCGATGAGATGGGTCGGCCCAGGAAGATGAAGGCCGATGGCCTGATGGCCCGTTGCATTCAGCACGAGATGGATCATCTCAATGGCGTGTTGTTTGTCGATCGCGTCACTGATGAAGACGGTCTGCAGAAGGAGCTGAAGGAGAAGGGCTTCGAGCGCCAAGATGTGCGGAGCGTCGCCTGAGTTATGCCGATGAAACCCCTGGCCGGCGTCTTCCTGGCCCTCGCCTGTGTTCTGGGTATCGCCAGCACCGGTTGTGTGTTTGAACTGGCCTACGGCGATCCTGATCTCGGGGTCAAAACCACTAGCTGGATCCTGGCCCTGGCGGCCCCTGGAACCGTGGGGACCCTTCTGTTTGCCATACGCCTGAACAAACCGGCCTGATCGGGGGCGACCGATTCAGGCATCACTTTTACGATCCGCTCAGTTCCTCCATGGACGTGATGGCACGTTTTCGAACCATGGCCGCTGCCGGCCTCGCTCTCGCAGCGACCTCTGCACCGGTGGCCCTGGCCCAGGGTTCGCTGTTCACGGCGGTGCCCGTGGAGTTGAGCAATTTCGTTTTGGTGTCGGCCCCGATTGGCCAGGGCGAGCGTTCTCAGTTGAACATCTACGAGCAGCGCACCACAAAACGCCCCTGTTTCGCTGTGGCTGCGGGATCACCGGCCATGGTCGATCCCTTGTTGTCCACGTTTGATTTCAGCGGGGTCTGCAACCGCTACATCGATGGCAATGGCTACTCCCTGCGGATCGATGGTGACGACCTCGGCACCCGCTACCGGCTCAGCGTGGTGAACACCGGTCGGGATATTGAATTGCTGGCCACGCCCACCAAGAATCCCTCCCAGCCCACCATGCTCGTGGCCCGGGCCGGTGGTGCCGCCAGCGGATTCGTTCAGCTCAAGCTTGAGCCGGGCTGGACCTTGAAGCGACGGGCCTACGGCAAGAAGAGCCTCGGCCATATCTATGTCTATCGGGACAGTGCGCCAGTGGCCGGTTCCAGCCCAGCCAGCGAGCCGGCTGAGACTGAACAGAGTGAGAGTTCCGTAGCTCCGTCCTACTGAGCTAGCCCAGAACCGGTGAAAACACCTGTTGTCGTCCTCTGTCAGTGATTTCACACTGAAGACAGACCCCGGAGGATGTGATGAAAACAACGGTTGTTCAGTGGTTCCAGTGGTTCGGTGAAGCGATGACCCATGCCCTGGGTTCGTTCAACGACCGCCATCTCCAGCCCCCGCCGATCGGCACCCAGCCCTACCGGGACACGCCCGACAAGCGAGCCCGCGACTACTGAGCACCAGGCTGCTTGAGCAGATCAGTGCAGCGGAAGCAACTCGCTTCCGCCACGGCGTTTCGATCGACGCTGGCCCGGTCGTTGAGATCGGCAATGGTGCGCGCCACGCGCAACAGTTGAAGGCCGCTGCGCGTGCTCAGCCCACGCTGGTTGATCAGCTGTTCCCAGAGCTCGAGTGCCGCAGCCTCGATGGCTCCGGTCCGCCGCAGCGCTGCTGCCGACAGCCGCCCGTTGCTGTCTCCACCCGGATTGCGCCTCTGCATCCGCTGCCGGGCTCGTTCAATTTGTGCGGGGGTGCACCAGGACGCTGCAGCTTGCGTTGGGCTGGGCTGCTTCAGCACCGATGCCACCTCCTTGGCGGAGCGCCGTTCCAGCCGCTGTTGCGCAGGGCGGATCGGACCCGCTCCCGTGATTCCTGAATGGCCTTGTCCGGCAGACCCACCAGCTGAACGCCCGGCAGGCCCGGGGCAAGATCCACTTCCACCACCACTGGTCTGGCCTCCAGACCTTGCAGGGATGCACTGAGACAACGTGCCAGCATTCTGTGGAGGGTGACGCAGGAGATTCATGCCCCTGCTGTCATACCGGTCCGGCTGTTCCCTCTTTTCAAGGCCCATGGCAAACGACACGATCTTCGGGAAGATCCTTCGTGGCGAGATCCCGTGCGATGAGGTCTACAGCGATGAGCAGTGCCTGGCCTTTCGCGATGTCGCGCCCCAGGCCCCCGTTCATGTGCTGGTGATTCCGCGCAAGCCGATCGAGAGCTTGCGCTCCGGTGCTGCTGAGGATGCGGCCCTGCTGGGCCACCTCTTGCTGGTGGCTGCCCGCGTGGCCAAACAGGAGGGTCTGGACGATTTCCGCACGGTGATCAACAGTGGCGCCGGTGCTGGCCAGACGGTGTTTCACCTCCATGTGCATGTGATCGGTGGACGTCCTCTGGCGTGGCCTCCCGGTTGAGGTCAGCGGCGAAGCGGCGCGGCGACAGCCAGACTGAGCACAGTTCAGCAGTGGCATGACCCACCAGCTTCAGAACCTGCGCAATCAGGCCGCCAAGCTGCGTCGGCTTTCGCAGCCCTACTTCTTCCCCTACACCGAAGACAACGGCTGGCAGTTCCTTGGACTGCTGGTGAGCCTGCTCTTCTGTGTGGCCGGGATCGTGCTGTTCCTGGTTACCGGATTGATGAACGGCCTGTCGTGGCTGTTTCCGGAGTTGTCCGGCCAGTACCTCGGTGGCGTCCAGTCGTCCCTGGCCATGCTCTGGTCCCGTGGATGGGGGGCGGGCATCAGTGCCCTATTCGTTCTGGGGGCTGTGGTGTTTGCCTCCGTGCGGGGCCAACTCAGGCATCGCCGCTGGTTGCCTTGGCTGTTTCTCGGCCTGATCATCCTGATGCTGTTGAGCGTGAACGGCATCAACGCCGGCATCACATTCCTCGCCAGGGATCTGACCAATGCGTTGATCGCCAGGGATGGCGATGCGTCGTATCGCAACCTCTGGATCTACGGCGCCTGTTTTGCTGTGGCACTGCCAATTCGCAGCCTGCAGTTTTATTTCACCCAGAAACTTGGGCTGTTCTGGCGCGAATGGTTGTCGCTGAGCCTGGTGGACGATTACCTGCGGGATCGGGCCTATTACGTGCTCAATCCCAATGATGAAGCGGCCACCAATGTTGATAACCCCGATCAACGTATTTCCGAAGATGTGCGTGATTTCACGGCACAGGCCCTTGGTTTTGCGCTGAATATTTTTGATTCGATCCTCACCTTTTCCCTCAATATCCTCATCCTTTATTCGGTGAGTGAGGGGCTCACCTTTGCCCTTCTGGCCTATGCAACCGGGGTTTCTGTCCTGATGATTGTGGCTGGCCGCAAGTTGGTGCGGTTGAACAATTTCCAACTGCGTTTTGAAGCGGATTACCGCTATGGCCTCGTACGGGTGCGTGACAACGCCGAGTCAATTGCCTTCTACGCCGGTGAGCAGCAGGAAGCGAAGGAGGTGACGCGTCGCCTGGCCACCGTCGTTGAAAACTTCAATCTGCTGATTGTCTGGGAAGTGCTACTGCGGGTGCTGCAGCGCTCAAGCATTTACGCCAGCAATTTCATCCCCTATCTGATCCTTGCGGCACCGATTCTCGCCGGTGAGATGGATTACGGCGGCTTCGCCCAGGCGAACGTCGCCTACAACCTGGTTGAGGGATCGTTGTTTTTCATCATCTACAACATCGAAGCCCTGGCCCGGTTTTCGGCATCGATCAACCGGCTGGAAGGATTTCAATCCAACATCTCCAACCTCGATCCGGAGGAGTGGAGTGATTACGTGCCGCGGATCGTGCCCTCGGAGCACCTGGCGCTGAAGGGGGTGACGGTCAAAACACCGCGCACCGACAACGTGCTGGTGCGCGACCTCAGTTTTTCCCTGGGCAACGCTGAAGGGCTGTTGGTGGTGGGACCCTCCGGCTGTGGCAAGACGTCTCTGCTGCGGGTGGTGAGTGGCCTGTGGGGCTCGCCGACGGGCACCGTTTATTCCCCGGGGCAGGGCGATCTCCTTTTCATTCCCCAGAAGCCCTACATGGCACTGGGATCTCTGCGCGAACAGCTTTGTTATCCCCTCGATCAGGCCCGTTTCAGCGATGAACAGCTACGGGCGGTTTTGGTTCAGGTGATGTTGGGCAAACTTCTGCAGCGCTATCCCGACCTCGACATCAAGCAGGACTGGCCGCGCCTGCTCTCTCTGGGTGAACAGCAGCGACTGGCCTTTGCGCGGCTGCTGCTCAATTCGCCCAAGGTCGTGGTGCTGGATGAAGCCACCAGTGCCCTGGACGTTGAGACCGAATCCCGCCTTTATTCCCTGTTGCGGGATCGGGAGGTGGCGTTCATCAGCGTGGGTCACCGGCCAACCCTGAAGGACTTCCATGACACCGTTCTGGAGCTCAGCGGTGATCACGACTGGCGGCTGATCCCGGCGACCAGCTATGACTTCGGGCGTTCTTGAACCGGCCGGATGACCTCCACCAGCGAGACCCCTGACACCACGTCCGTTCCGGAGACGTCCGCCACCACCAACGACGTGCCTGCCTTCGGCTGGAGTGGCTATGCCGAGCGGGTGAATGGCCGCTTCGCCATGGTGGGTTTTGTGGCGGTGCTGCTGATCGAGGTGCTCAGCGGCGACACTTTTCTGCACTGGGCGGGGCTGCTGCCCTGATCAGGGCAGGCGGATCAGATCCACATCCCAGCGTCCGTTGCGGCTCACCTGCACCGCCAGCCGCCGGCCCGAGCCATCCAGGCTGACGCTGCGGGGTACACCCGGTGGGTCCAGGGGCAGCCGTTGCGTCGCCCCGACGTTGCGCCGGTAGAGCACCAGTTCCGTGCGGTCCTCCCGTTGCTGGACCACGGCCAGGCGTTGTCCATCGGCACTGACGCTGACGCTGATCGGTTGGGCATCAGCACGGTTGAGGCCCGGCAACGGGACGGGGCTGCGGCTGCGCAGGTCGATCAGTTCGACCCGCTCCCGCCCATTGTGTTGGCCCAGGCTGGCCAGCCAGCGTCCCCCCAGGGATGGATCCCGCCGGCTGTTCACTGATTGACGCAGCAGGCCGTTGAGGTCGGGCCGAGGAGTGGGCCTGGGGCTGCTGCACCCGCTCACCAACACCAGGCTGAACAGCAGAGCGACGCGGATCATGGCTCTGACGACAGCGCCGGTGTGGAGAGGCTCTGTCCCGGAGGACGGTCCGGCTCGAGCAGATCACTCAGATCCAGCAGTTCCACGCGCCACCTCCCCTGATCCGTCACCTGCAGGGCGATCTGCTGGGCATCCGGCGCCAGGCTGAGCTGCACCGGGTCCCTCCCCCCCGGCAGCGGCAGGGGGTGCATGCGTCCGTTCAGGCGGTCGGTCACCACCGCGAGTCGGCGGCGCCCCCGCTCGGTGATTGCTGCCAGGTAACGGCCGTTCCAGCTCAGGGAGGGCGAGCTGTGGGGCTGATGTCGGCTCAGCTGGGGAACGGAAACAATCGATCCGTCGCTCAGGCGGCGCAGCTGCACCGTGGGTCGGCCGCCGCGATCGCTGACGACCGCCAGCCACTCACCACTGCCACTTAGGGCTGGGGCCTGCTGACTGGTGGCGAGCAAGCCACCACCGGTCCGTTCACTACGACCGTTGCAGCCCATCAGCGCCAGGCTGGCGAGCAGGATCAGCAGCGGACGAGGCAACTGGCTCAGTCGTCGAAGCGGGAGCTGTTGTCCCGTGGTCTGCCGGATGAGGGCCGTGAGCTGCGGGGGGGTTGGCGGTTGCTGCTGGGCCGGTTCGACGCCAGGGGCGGCTCAGCGGATCGCCTGGAGTCGCTCGCGGCGTTCGGGTTGGTGCTGGGGCGTCCCCGGTTCGGGGCCGCACTGCTCGGCGCTGAACTGCGGCTGGGGGCGAAGGCGGCATCCTCGGCTCCTGAAGGAGCGCGTTCGCCGGAAGGACGCTCAGGCCGCCCCATGGGACGGCTGCCGCGGCGTTGTTCCTCTCGATCCGACCGTCTGGAGCCAAAGTCGGGGCGTCGCTCATCCCGGGCTTCTCCGGCACGGAAGCGAGCCATGCGGCGGGAGCGCTCGTCGTTTTGGTCCCAGCCGGAATCGCCTTGATCACGGTCTGCGGAGCGACGGCTGGCGGCTTCCTCGGGAATGGCGGCACGGCTGGCGCGGCGCGGCCGGTAGAACTCCTCTTCCGGCCTTTCTTCGGCGTCATCGTCACGGCCTGAGAAGCGCCGCCGCACCGGCTGGGGCTCATCAAAACGGTCGTAACCGCCGTCATCCCAGCCGCCCCGTAGGCCCCCAGGGCTTCCGCCCCTGGCCGGCGCCGGTTCGTCATCGAAATAGGCGGAACGCCGGGCCTGCTCCGTGGCCACGCCGCGCAGTCGCACGCTCTCGTAGGCGAAGAACACGGTGGTTCCCGCCAAAAGGAATTGGCCGAACTGAAGAATCGGGTCGAGGCGCCAACCCTGGAAGAACAGGATGCCGCCGCACAGCAGCCCAATGGCTGCAAAGAACACGTCGTAGTCCCGTGCCAGGGCGGGCTTGAACGACCGCATGAAATAGAGCAGAGCGCCGCCGACGGCCAAAACGATGCCGACGATGCTGGCCCAATTGAGACTGGCGTTAACCAAAGCTCTGCTCCCGCTTGAGAGTCAGTCTACGAGGGGCGCCAGGGGCGGATCAGAGCTTGCGGTCGACCTGGTCGGTCTGGCTCAGCAGGATCAGGGCGATGGTGGCAGGAATCACGACGATCACACCTCCCCAAACGAGGCTGCTCAGGAAGTTGGAGAGGGAGGGTGTCATGGGGTTGCTGCTGTCTGCATCAAAGCCGCGCCGATCTTAAGAAGCGATGCCGTCTTTCTACGATGAGGGGACGATTTGCTTTGAGCTTTGTGACGCCGCTGCTGCTCCAGGCCCTGCCAGTCCTCCATTTGCTTCTGGGCTTGCTGCTGGCGGCCTGGACCTTGGCGTTCCTGCTGCGCATCGTGCTCACCTGGTACCCCCAGGTCGATCTGAGCAAGGGCGCTTGGCCCCTGGTGGCATGGCCAACGGAACCTGTGCTCTCGCTGAGCCGCCGCGTGATCGCCCCGATCGGTGGAGTCGACGTCACACCGGTGATCTGGGTGGGCTTGATCAGCCTCGTGCGTGAGTTGCTGGTTGGTCAGCAGGGGCTGCTTTCTCAAATCCTGATGCACGCCCAGGCAGTGGCCTGAGCTCAGGGCAGCATTTCCTGCTCCACGAATTTGGTGTGCACGTCGCCGTTGATGAACTCCGGCCGATCCAGCATCTCCAGATGGAATTCCACCGTGGTTGGGATCCCGGTGACGGCACATTCATTCAGGGCCCGCTTCATCCGGGTCATGGCGTGGTCGCGGTCCTTGCCCCAAACGATCAGCTTGCCGATCAAGGAGTCGTAGAAGGGCGGAATGTCGTAGCCCGTGTAAACGTGGCTGTCGACGCGCACACCCGGCCCGCCGGGGGGCAGCCATCCGGTGATGCGTCCGGGGGCGGGACGGAAGTTGTGCCGGGCATCCTCAGCGTTGATCCGGCATTCGATCGCATGGCCGGTGAGCTGGATGTCCTCCTGGCGCACGCTGATGGGTTCGCCACCGGCGATGCGCAACTGCTCAGCGATTAGATCCACACCCGTCACCATCTCAGTTACGGGATGCTCCACCTGGATCCGGGTGTTCATCTCCATGAAGTAGAAGCCGCCGTTGCGATCAAGCAGGAATTCCACCGTTCCGGCGCCCTCGTAATTGATGCTTCGGGCGGCAGCAACGGCGGCTTCGCCCATGCGGCGGCGCAGGTCGGGATCCAGGGCCGGGCTGGGGGCTTCTTCCAGCAGTTTCTGGTGACGGCGCTGAATCGAGCAGTCCCGTTCACCCAGGTGAACCACGTTGCCGTGGCGGTCGGCCAGCACCTGCACTTCCACGTGGCGGGGCCGATCGATGAATTTCTCCATGTAGAGGCCGGGGTTGCCGAAGGCGGCTTCCGCCTCCCCCTGGGCCGCTTTGTACAGGCTCTCCAGCTGACTGGCGTCCGGTACGAGGCGCATGCCGCGACCACCACCGCCAGCGGTGGCTTTGATCATCACGGGATAGCCCATTTCCGCGGCCAGGGAGGCCGCCTGGCTGGTGCTGCTGAGCAGACCCTCGCTGCCGGGCACCGTGGGAACACCCACCGATTGCATGGTCGATTTGGCGGTCGACTTGTCCCCCATCGAGCGAATCGCGTGGGGGGACGGCCCAACGAAGGTGAGGCCGTGATCACGGCACATCTCGGCGAACTTGTCGTTCTCCGCCAGGAAGCCGTAGCCGGGGTGGATGGCGTCAGCACTGCGGGAGGTGGCGGCCGCCAGGATGTTGGGAATGTTGAGGTAGCTCTTGCTGCTCAGGGCTTCGCCCACGCAGACCGCTTCATCGGCGAGCTGCACGTGCAGAGCGTCCTTATCAACCGAGCTGTACACCGCCACAGTGGCGATGCCGAGCTCGCGGCAGCTTCGAATGATCCGGAGGGCAATCTCGCCGCGGTTGGCGATCAGCACTTTGCCGATGGGCATCCCGCAGCATGTTCAGGCCTGACGCCGGATCGTATCAGCGCCGACCGAAGTTGCCGAGGAGCGAAGACCCCGCCCGGTATGATCTGACCTCGACAGCACCCGAGCGGTGAAGTCGACCACGCGGATGTGGTGGAATTGGTAGACACGCACGTTTGAGGGGCGTGTGGCTTCGGCCTTGCGAGTTCAAGTCTCGCCATCCGCATTTTTTTTTCTTTGGCCCGTCCCCGCGCATCAGAACCAGGACCGGCCGTTGTTCTTGTTTCGAACGGTCCCGGTGAAATGACCACCTGGGTTCGCCCCCTGGCGGAGCGGCTGCACGCCAGCCTTCTCTTGCGTCCCCGGTCTCAGAGCGCGCCGGCGTCGTTGCATTTGGTGTTGGTGCCCTGCCCCAATGCCACGGGCCAAGAGCGGGCGGCCGCAGAGCCCTGGGGTTTGTTCGACCGCATCGTGCCGGCAGGCCGCTTCTGGTCGCTGCTGCTGCGTCCCCATCGCTACGGCCCATGGCCGCAGAAGGGTGTGGTGGTGTTCCTGGGCGGTGATCAGTTCTGGACCGTTCTGCTTTCGGCTCGTCTCGGCTACCGCCACATCACCTATGCCGAGTGGGTGGCGCGTTGGCCGGGCTGGAACGATCGGATTGCGGCGATGTCGGACGCGGTGCGGCGCCAGCTGCCGATCCGTTACCAGCCCCGGTGCCGCGTGGTCGGTGATCTGATGGCGGATCTGTCGTCCTTCGCTCGTCGCGAGGAGCCTCTCCCCGCGGGCCAGTGGGTGGCCCTGTTGCCGGGGTCGAAGCCGGCCAAGTTGAGCGTCGGCATGCCGTTTCTGCTCGATACCGCCGATCGTTTGGCCCGATTGCAACCCGGATGCCGTTTTTTGCTGCCGCTGGCTCCCACCACCAGCGTTGATGAACTACTGCGTTTCGCCGGCGCATCCAACCCGATTGCTGCCCGCTACAGCGCCACCGTTGCTTCGGTGGAGCAAGGGGAGTTGGGGACGGAGTTGGTGACGGGTGCGGGCACACGCATTCTTCTGCTGGAGCAGCATCCGGCCCATGGCCCCCTGAGTCAGTGCGCCCTGGCCCTGACCACTGTCGGCGCCAACACGGCCGAACTCGGCGCCCTTGCGGTGCCGATGATCGTGATTGTTCCCACCCAGCACCTGGAGGTGATGCAGGCTTGGGACGGCGGGCTGGGGCTGCTGGCGCGTCTGCCGGGTCTGCGGCGTCTGATCGGGGTTCTATTGACCCTCTGGCGTTTGCGCAGCAACGGGTTGATGGCCTGGCCCAACATCAGTGCAGGCCGTGCTGTGGTGCCGGAGCGGGTGGGGGCGATCACCCCGGAGGAGATTGCGAAGGAGGCCTGCGATTGGCTGAACACACCCGAGCGGCTTGAGGGCCAGCGCCAGGACCTCCAGGCGTTGCGGGGAGAACCCGGGGCGGTGGCCGCATTGGCCGCCGAGGTGAGGGGTTTGCTTCCCCGAGAGCTCAACGCTTCTTAGGCTGCGCCCCACTCTGGTTCCGACGACCATGTCCCCGTCCAATCCGGTCGAACGCAGCGCCGAGGAGTGGAAGCAATCCCTGACGCCGGAGCAGTTCCAGGTGGCTCGCTGCGGCGGTACCGAGCGGGCGTTCACCGGGGCTTACTGGAACAACAAGGCCACGGGGATGTACCACTGCGTCTGCTGTGGTGCGCCGCTGTTCAGCTCTGAGACCAAGTTCGATTCAGGCACGGGTTGGCCCAGCTTCTGGGACGGTGTGAGTGCCGAGGCGATCACCACCAAAGAGGATCTGACCCACGGGATGGTGCGCACCGAAATCAACTGCGCTCAATGTGATGCCCACCTCGGACACGTCTTCCCGGATGGTCCCGCCCCCACGGGCCAGCGTTACTGCGTCAACAGCGCATCGTTGAACTTCAAGGGGTCCTGAACACCGTTCAGCGCCTCAGGCCCGATCACCAGGGATCGTCGAGATCCTGGCTCCGGCGCTGGGGCGCTGCATCCTCCATCGGTTCCACATCTAGGGGTTCACCCGACTGCTGAACCGCGCGACGGGAGGCAGGCATGGCACGCCGCGGAGGCTGTTCCTCGTAGGCGGGCTGTTCCTCGTAGGCAGGCTGCTGATCGAAGGGTGAGGGCTCGTTGTAGGTCTGTGCTCGCTCAGCCGGCCGCTCGTCGTAGCGGGCAGGTTCGGCGTAGCGCTGCTCGTCGTACCTCTGGGGCTCATCGAGGTAACGGCGTTGCTGCATCGATTCCTGCCGCCGGTCCTCCAGCTCCACATATTCCAGTTCTGCATCAGCCTCAAACCGCTCGGCTTCTGAAGCCTGGAGACGCCGTTGCTCCTGCTCCTGGGGTTGTCCGGAGATGAGCTGATTTTCCACGGGCACCAGGTTGACCCGGTAGCGCTCCCGCTCCTGCTCTTCCCAGCTGGGGCCACCGACGCCCAGTTTTTCCAGAACGCCGCTGTTCAGCTGTTTGAGCTTGTCTTCGGCTCCCTCGTAAACAATGATTCGGTCCGGCCCGCTGCTGACGATCTCCTCCACCGGCATTTCCCAGGTGCTCAGCACCCCTTCCCCCAGCAGGGGCACGCCAAGGGCGCCCATCACCAGGGTGGTGAGCTCGCCGGTTTCGATGTCGAAGGCAAAGCCGAGCACCCGCCCCAGCTGTTCGCCGGATTCGGTGATCACCTGGCAGTTGATCACCCGGCTGTAGCGCTCAGGGTTGAAGTTCTCACTCAGGGAGTCGGCCGAATCCACCAGGATCACGTCGCCCACCTGACGGATCCGGTCCAGCGGCATCCAGCGCGGCAGGCCGGGCAGGAAACGGGTCAGGGGGTTGTCCCGCAGCCCCACAGCCACCACTTCACGGCGGTCGATATCGACGATCACTTCACCCACCACACCAAGACGTCGGCCGGTGTCACGGGTTATCACCTGGGTGCCCATCAGTTCGGAGCGCAACCAGAGGCGATCGCTGGGTACGCCAGTGGTGATGGCGTCGTTTGGGGTAGGGGTCGGGGTCAAGCGCGGGCCCTCGGCCATGGACATTCAGACCATTGTGGCGCAGGGGTTCCGCCTGTCACGTTCAGATTGCACAGCGAAAACTCCGATCGTTTAGGCGGCATCCGGTAAACCCACCACCTGGGTATGGGCGCCGCGGGCCTGGGTCACCCCGATCGTGCGCTGGGCTGCGCCGATCATCGGGCGGCGGTGGCTGACCACCATGAATTGGGCTGCCTCGGCCTGACGGGCGATCAGAGCCGCCAGGCGCTCCACATTGACGCCGTCGAGGAAGCTGTCCACCTCGTCGAGGGCATAGAACGGCGACGGCCGGAAGCGCTGTAGGGCGAACAGGAAGCTCAAGGCGGTGAGTGATTTCTCTCCCCCCGACATCGAGGCCAGGCGCCGCACGGTTTTGCCCTTGGGATGGGCCACCAGGGTGAGGCCACCTTCCAGGGGTTCCTCCGGGTTCTCCAGTTGCAGGTGGCCATCACCATCGGAGAGCGAGGCAAAGATCTCGCGGAAATGGCCATCCACGGCGGTGAAGGCTTCCATGAAGGCATCCTGGCGCAGGGTGGCCACGGTTTCGATCCGCAGCAGCAGTTCCTCCCGCTCGCTGTTGAGCACGTCGAGCCGTTCGTTGAGTTCGTTGAGCCGCTCTTCGAGGGCCTCGAGTTCCTCCAGCGCCAGCATGTTCACGGGCTCCAGCGCTTCCATGCGTTGCTGGATGGCCTGCAGATCGGTCTGCAAGGCTTCCAAGCCCGCCAGCCGCAGGGCTTCCGGGATCTCCGGCCTCGGGTCCGGCAGGGTCTGTTCCATCTCCTGCAGGCGCACCGCACCGCTGCGCTGTTCTTCGATCAATCCTTCGCGGTCTTCCTTGAGCCGCTCCAGGTTCCATTCGGCCTGCTGCAGGGCCTGACGCTGGCGGCCTACCTCGGCTTCCGCGGCGTCCCGGGCCCGGCGCTGGCTGCCGAAGCGCTCCTGCAGGTCGGTCTGCTGCTGCTCGAGCTCTTTGCGCTTCTCCTGGAGGTCGGTCTGCTGCTGGCGCCAGGCCCCATGGGCACTGGCGAGGGCCTTCACCGCCTCCTGCAAGCGGGTTTCTTCGGCGGCCAGAGCCTTTTCTTGATCCCCCAGGCGTTCGATCGCCAGCTGCCGCTCGCGGCGGGCATTCAGCAGCTGGTCGCGCTCGCGGCGGGCTGCCTCCAGCCCTTGGTCGGCGGCTTCCTGTTCCGTCTGAAGTTGGGCCCAGGCGGCTGCATCGTCGTTGTTGCCGCTGTTGCGCTCCGCCTCGTCCAAGGCCTGCAGTTCCGCGGTGAGTGGGGTGAGTGCAGTGCTGATGGCTTCGAGCCGCTGCTGTTGCTCGGTCTGGTCCTGCTGCAATTTGCTGAGCCGTTCGGCCCGCTGGCGGCTGCGCTCGAGCAGGGGGCCGTGGTTGCGCCGGGCGGCATTGCGCTCGGCGATCAAGGCCGCCTGTTGATTTTCGAGTTCGCGCAGCTGGGGTTTCTGCTGTTCGATCAGTTGGGCCAGCTTCGACTCCTCCCGCCGGCAGGCCACCAGGGATTCTCCCAGTTCCAGCAGGCGCCGCCGCAGGGGTTCAGCTTCGTCCTGATCGCTGCTGCGGCCGAAGCTGAGGCTGCTGCTGCGCTGGGAGAAGCTGCCGCCGGTCATGGCGCCGCTCTTCTCCAGCAGCTCCCCATCCAGGGTCACCGCCCTGGAGCGGCCCAGTTGTTGACGGGCGCTCGCCAGGTCGGAGAACACCAGGGTGTCGCCGAAGACGTAGGCAAACACCTGGTCATAGACCGGTTCGAAGCGCACCAGTTCCACGGCCCGGCCGATCAGGCCGGCACCGCTGTCCCCACCGGGGCGTGCACCCCGGGCAAAGGCGGCTGAAGAGCCGCCGCCCCCTGGCGCGCGGATCTTGTTCAGGGGCAGGAAGGTGAGCCGGCCAGCACGGCGGCTCTTGAGCAGTTCGATGGCGCGGGCGGCGATGCGGTCGTCGTCGACCACCACCTGGCCGAGACGGGCCCCCGCGGCCACTTCCAGGGCGAGGCGATGGCGATCCTCCACCTCTCCCAGCTGGGCCACAGGGCCGTGGATGCCATCGAGGCCGGCCTCCAGCAGCAGGCGCAGGGCTCCGGTGCCGCGGCTTTCCTGAAGGGCATCCCGACGGCTCTCCAGCCGAGCGATCTCCCGTTCCAAGCGGGTCTGCTCCTGCTCCAGCCGGCTGCGGGTGCGCTGTTGGATGGCCAGCGATTCGGCGGTCTGCTGGAGCTCCTGTTTGCCGTCGGCAATGGCTTGCAGCAGGGTTTGCCAGGTCTCCTCCAGGGTTGCGAGCTGTTGCTGCACGGCGTCGCCGTCGGCGCCGTCCTGGTGCTGCTCCTGGGTGAGTTCTTCCAGCCGTTCCCGTTCCTGGCGCAGCCGTTCCTGCAACTGCTGCTGCTCTTCCAGTAAGGGAGCGACGCTGCTTTGCAACTCCTGCCGGCGACCGCTGCGGCGCTTCTGTTCCTCCACCCAGGCGCCGGAGCGGCCCGCCACATCCGCCAGCCGGCGGCGGGACATTTCCACCGCGGCTTCAGCGGCCCTGCAGTTGTCTTCGGCGGCGCTGAGGGCGTCCTGATGGGGATCGCGTTCCAGTTCCCGTGATTGCAGCTGCCACTGCTGGCGACGGGTGGCGAGGTCCTGGCGCTGCGCCTGCAGTTTCTGGCCTTCGTCCTGGTGGAGGCTGGCCTGGCGCTCCAGTTCACGGCTGCTGGTGTCGAGGCCAGCCAGTTCCGCCTGAACCGCCAGCAGCTGGTCTTCCCCGAGGGCCTTCACCTGCTCCTGGAGCAAGTCCAGTTCGGCCACGGCCTTGTTCAGCTGCTCTCGGCCGCTGGCAATGGCCGCGGCGTCCCTCTGTTCCTGGGCTTCCAGCGCCTGTTGGCGCGTGGCCAGATCCTTGAGGGCCTGCTGGGCGGCTTCGTAGGCCAGCACCATCTCCTGGCGGCGTCCCAGTTGCAGCCGTTCCCGCAAGTCCTGGTATTGCCGGGCCTTGGCGCAGTCCTTCTCCAACCGTTGGCGGCTGGCCAGCAATTCCTGCTCAATGATCCGGCAGCGCTCCTGACGCTCCTGCACGTCATCGAGCTTGCGGCGGGTCTGTTCGATCCGGGTGTCGAACAGGGCAACACCGGCAAGTTCATCGATCAGGCCGCGGCGGTCGCGGTTGCTCATCGACACGATGCGGGTGACGTCCCCCTGCATCACCACGTTGCTGCCCTCGGGATCAATCCGAAGGCGGCGCAGCTGTGTCTGCAGCTGCTGCAGGTTGCAGGGCACCCCGTCGGCGCTGTAGCTGGAGCTGTAGGAGCCCCCTGGCATCACCCGCAGTTTGCGGGTCACAGTCCATTCTGTTTGTCCCGGTTGAATCCAGGGCCCCTCCGCTGGTGCCTCCAGGCCTTCCTCGGCGGCATCGGGTGTCCAGTCGCTCAGGTCAAAGCGGACGCTGACGGTTGTTTCAGCGGCCTTGCCGGCCTTGAGCATGCCGCTGTTGACCAGGTCCGGCAGGCGGTCAGCCCGCATGCCACGACTGGTGGCCAGGCCCAGGCAGAACAGAACGCCATCAAGGATGTTGCTTTTGCCGGAGCCATTGGGTCCCGTCACGACGGTGAATCCCTCTTCAAGGGGGATCGTCATCGCTCCGCCGAACGACTTGAAGTGCGTCAGCCCAACCCGATTGATATGAACCAACAGGATCTGGGGCTGTCAGCAAGTCGAAATTAGCGGAACCCACGAAAAGCTCAAGGGTTCGATAAGGAGCAGTGCCCGGAATTGATGCGCAGGCAGCCGTGGAGGTCGCCCTCGAGCTGCAGGGTGACGTCTGCATCCGTGGCGTGGGGGAGCACTCCGCTGTAGCTGCCGGCATGAATGCGTTCGGCCCAGCCCCGATTGCCCGAAACGGCAGCACTGCGGGGTTCCAGCCAGACCTTTCGATGGGCAGGCAGGGGAACCGCTGGTTGGGCTGCTGCGTTGAGCTGCGGCACTGTGGCCAGTCGCCAAGTTCGGCAGCTGTCCCCGTCCTCCAGCAGCAGATCGATGTGGCATTCGCTGGGGTCGTCCGGTGCTCCGGTGTGACGCAGGAGGGCGTATCGCGGCAAAGACTTTCCCTCAGCCTTCAGTCTCCCTACTCTTCTAAAGCGTCCTGCCAACGGTCTTCATGGCCTCGCCATCGCCGCAGTCCAACGGCAGATTCGAGCACCACTTCCGTGAGCGCTTTGAAAGCCTGCTGCCGACGATCCAGGAGCGCTGGCCGGATCTTGCTGAGCACACCCTTGAAGCCACACGGGGGAGTGTGGATGAGTTGGTTCGTTTGATTGAACAGAACACAGGCCTGACGCCCCAAGGGGTTCGGGAGCAACTGGAGGAGCTTCTCCACAGCGCCGGTGATCGCAGCCGCGACTGGGCCGACAGCCTGGATCCCCTCGAAGAGCAACTGGAACAGTTGCTGGATGAGTTGAACAGCACCCTGCGGCCGAAGATCGAGGCGCCTGTGCGTCAGCGACCACTGCTGGCTGTGGGTGTTGCCCTTGGTGTTGGGTTGCTGCTGGGCAGCATGCTTCGCGGGGGGCGGCGTTCCTGATGGCCGATCAGAACTCTCCCCGCGGATTTGGAGCGGCAGCTCGGGTGACAGCACTGGCGGCGTCAGTGATGGATCTGCACGTGCGGATTGCCCTGCAGGAAGTGGATCGGGAAAAACGCCGAGTGATCAGCGGTGGCCTGTTCCTCGCCATTGGAGGCACGGCCATGTTCCTGGCCTTGCTGGCGGGCGAAGCGTCGTTGCTGCTTTGGATTCAGGCCCAGTGGGATCTGGATTGGATCCGCGCACTGTTGAGCCTCGCCATGGCCAATCTGGTGTTGGCGGGCATCAGCTTGCGTATTGGCGGCCAGGTGCTGAAGGGCCCGTTCCTGCCGCAGACGCTGGAGGGACTGATGAAAACGGTGCGGGCGGTGATGGGACGGGTGTGATCAGCGGATGTCGTAGTGCAGCCAGCGGCAGTCAATGCCGCCGTTGCTCACGGGAATCCGTTGCTCGGCCTTCAGACGCAGGGCTCCCGTCAGGTTGCGATTTCCACTGAGCAACCAGAGCTTCCAACCCTTGGCCTGGCCTTTGGCGTAGTTGCCAAGCTCTCGATACAACGCCTCCAGCTCCGCTTCATCGCCGATCCGTTGGCCGTAAGGGGGATTGCACACCAACACCCCCGGCCCCTCCGGGAGGGGTTGATCGCTGAACGTGCCCGTGAAGATGCGGATGACTCCACTCAGCCCAGCGGCTTCCACATTGGCCCGGGCCTGATCGGCAATGACGGGATCCGCTTCAATCCCCAGGAGCGGCGGAAGGGTGAGGTCCCCCCTGCGCCGTTGCCGGGCGCGATCAGCTTCTCTGTCCCAGAGCTCCGGCTGGAAATCGGCCCATCCTTCGAGGGCAAAGTGGCGCTCCAACCCCGGGGCCTGCTGCAAGGCGGCCAGGGCCGCTTCGATCAGGAGCACTCCTGAACCGCAGCAGGGGTCCACGAGGGGTTGGTTTCCATCCCAGCCCGTCAGGCGGATCAGCCCGGCCGCCAGATTTTCCTTCAACGGTGCCGCACCCATGGCGGCCCTGTAGCCACGACGGTGCAGGCTGCCGCCACTGCCATCGAGGCTCAGCTGGGCTTCCCCGCGGCCGAGGTGCAGATGCAGGGAGAGATCGGGGTCGTCGAGATCGATGGAGGAACGCTCCCCCCAAAGATCCCGTTGTGCGTCCACAAGGGCGTTTTTAATCTGCAGTGCCGTGAAGTGGCTGTGGTTCAGCCCCGGTGCCGTTCCGGTCACATCCACCCGGAAGGTCATCGAGGGATGCAGCCAGCGCTCCCAGTCGAGTGCCTGGCGGATGCCGTCATAGAGGTCGTCCCGGCCCTGGCAGGGGAAGCGCGCCACCTGGCGCAACAGCCGGAAGGGCAGTCGAGCCTGCAGATGCAGCCGGTAGAGGCAGGCCATGTCTGCCTGGAAGCTGACAGCACGCCTGCCGGGCTTCACGGCATGGGCCCCAAGGGCGCTGAGTTCGTTGCCAGCGGCTGCTTCCAGGCCTTGTGGCACAACTGCCACGGCGGATAGCCGGTTTGTTCGACCCAAGGGCGCTGTGCTCCAGGTCACCACTCCTGTCAGAATGACAGGGTCCGGCTTCGTCGGACTAGGTGATCCACACCAGTGTTTCGGACAGCGGTTCGATTCCGCTCAGCTCCATTACCCCTCACGGGGCTGCAATGGTTTCGACGGGGCATGAGGAGGGTGACTGAAGCCTGCTCGGTGAGAGCAAACCCGTAACTGCGAACAACATCGTTCGTTTCTCCCGTCAAGCAGCCCCTGTTGCTGCCTGACCCATTAAGGGAGATGGGGTGAAGTCAGCCTTATCACCCAAATGACTCGTGGGGGCTGGAAGGCCCCCTTCAACCAATCCCAGACAGCGATCTCGGAATTAAGCCACAGGGCGGTTCTGAGTTAGGGCGCAAATCAGGGCGCAAACCTTTGCCAGCCGTTCTCGACGGCATGGACAAGGCAGAGGCGCTCGCATACGTCTCCCGACTGTTTGATGCCGCGCAAGCGGGCGCAGCCGTCTGGGGCGATGCCCTGCTGATCAAGCGGTTCGTCACTCAGTGCAGTCGCACGGACTCAGAAGCCACCAGGGCGGCCTACCGCTTTGAGATCAAGGAGTTCTGTCGCTGGCGTCAGCGCAACCACCCTCACCTGCACCTGCGGGAGATGAATCCTGCTTTCTGCCAGGACTGGGTGGACGAGCTTCGCAGCGAGGTTGAAGCCGAGCGGATGAAGCCTCGGACCTTTAACCGCAGGATCGCTGCCATCAGCTCTCTGTACCGATGGGCGGCAGAGCCATGCCGTTCACCAGTGACTGGTGTTCCCAGGAATCCGATGCCACCGCGCTCGATGTTGATGGCCAGCAAGAGCACCAGGCCGCTCAGCGAAGAGCAGTTCGGACTGTTGATGGCAGCCATCGCCAGAGCTGCTCATCTGGATCGGAACGCCAAGCGTGATTACGCCCTTGTCAGGGGCTCCTACCTGTTGGGTTGCCGGGTTTCTGAGATCGCCGCTATCAGGTGGCAGGACATCGAAGTTCTCTCCGATGGCGGTCAAATCCACCTCCTCGGCAAAGGATCCAAGTGCCGAGTGGTCCGAGTTTCAAGCCACACGCTGGAGCTTTTTGAGTCTCTTGGCCGCGGCGAAGCTGAGGCGTATGTATTCCCTAGCCCCCGCGGAAAGGGACACCTCACACGGCAAGCCATCGGGCAGATCTGCCGCAAGTGGGGACGAGCCGCAGGGTTCCACGTTCACCCACACCAGCTGAGGCACAGCCATGCCACACACGCTGTGCAGAGGGGCGTGGACGTATTCACGCTTCAAGCCACCCTCGGTCACTCATCGAGTGCAACTACGGGCCACTACGTGGCTGCTAACCCTCGGGACAGCAGTTCTCTGCGTCTTGGTTAATGCGGTCTTGTCTGCATCGTCTTAATCGGACTTATGTAATTCAAGAGAGTTCACTTATCTCAGGCTTTCGCAGGCTTCACCATCCCTGTCACGATCCAGATAGGTGTGACCTTCTCTCAAAAGCTGCTGAGCCTTGTTCCAGGAAGCAATTTCCTTGCATCGATACTTTCTTTTAAAAATACTGCTCACTGAGCGTTTGCTTTTTCGATAATCCCATGGTCGTTGGATACCTGTAGAGCTAGTTGACCAGACTCCGAGGCCAAGTTTTTGAGCCTGACGTTCAAGAGAAAGATAGCGAGATCCATTGCATTTACTAAGATAACGCCGGTAAACAAACCCGTGCCCTTGTTCAATTATTGACTCATTTATATTTCCTTTTTTGGTGAATACTTCGGCTACAGATCTTCCGTATCGATCTATGGTTTGAATGCGAAGCGTGACTTTTGTGCCAAGTGGGAGCACCTTTTTGAGAAAATCTCTTGATCTTGAGCCATAAGGATTTTGAGATATTTCTGGTGCGTCAATGCATGCTAAGCGCACTGTAAGTTTTTCCGATCCGTCACGAATTCGGATTGTGTCGCCATCTCCTACAGAAATGATTGTTGAGCCAGATGCAGGTAAAGACCAAAATGCGATAAATAAAAGAGCGGTTCTTTTTATCAAGTGACTCACAGAAACTTGAATTAGTCTAAATCCATTGCTACGACTGGGTATAGCTCGAGAAAGCAGGTGCCCGAAAAACCCGACTCCAAGCTGGGTGCAGGAGATGGCTCAGTAGAGCTGACGCCTTTGCAGCTCATCCGATGGATTGATACATCTCCTGATCTCGGCTATCTGCGCGATGCGGCAGACCGCGTTCAAGGTAGATACGACAGCACTACCGGACAGATCACTTTTCAGAGGCCAAATGTCGATACTGTTGTTTCACAAGACAAAGGATTTACTAAAACACTAAGATACTTTTTTTGGCCAAAAGCAAATAGTATTCGAGGTAAATCTTGTGCCTCCCAAGAATTCGATCAGAGTTGTGGAAATACTGTCAATTTAATGGCAGTTAGCACCCTCTGGGATGCAATAACAACTTATCCACTTATCGAATTTGCACTGACTGACTTTATTCCAGTTTTTGCCTTTCCTGCCGCCATTGGGTTATCACTCGGGCTTACAGCAGGAAGCAATATTGCAGGTAAAGAGTCTTGCAATAGGACTAAGGGTAAAAGGGGTTCTGCGCGAACAGCTCTATTCATCTTTTTGGGGCTTTCTCTGCTTAGAACATCGTTCTCAGGGGTTGGCCTAGATATTCTGATTAATAGGGCAGGTATTACTAGAGGTTATGCCAAAGAGTTGGTGGGGCAAAGAATTGATGAGACGGCATTAAAAATAGAAGAGTTAAGCACTTTTCAGAATCCTGTATTGCAGGACTTTAAGGCTGCTTGTGATGCCACTGAAGCTCAGCTGAGAGATCTTCAGAGAGGTGATCTAAGGTGGGATTCGACATTTAGAAAGGCAAGGGGATCTTTCGCCCAGCAAGAAGAGATGCGAGGTAAAACCCCTGCCCAGGTTGTCGAAATGTGGGGCTCAGTTGCAAATATACCTGGAGACTGTAATAGACAAGTGATACAACAGCAGTTAGATAATCAAGCGGCTGATGAGCTTCGGGACAAGCTAAAAGTATATAAAAAAGATCAGGATATATTGTCCCCTTATAGCTTCCTTGAAAAGCATTTCACTGAAGACTTTGAAACCAAGTTTGTAGAGTCTGAAGAAGATGATATTGAGATAAGGGAAGGTGGTGAGCTAGTGAGGACCGCGATTGTTCAGTTTTATTCAAAATTAACTGATATAAGTAAGATCCCAGGTCTTGGGTTCTCCCTGTTCGGCATGATCATATCAATAGTTTTAAGTGGAGGCTCGGTTTTGATGTTGCGTAGCAAGTCCAAGAGTGAGGATATGCAGATGTCCTTTAGTGACCAGATGCTTAATGAGAGAGAAGATCTTCTAAATGGTTATTCAGAAAAACTCCCTATCTCTCAAGCTCGGCGTCGTAATGCTGACTGAATCTTTCATCAACCACGGAGAAACCAATGCCTGACCAGCTCGATTCAAATCAATCCTTCGACGATCGTACGGAGGAGATTAAGGCCACTATCAAATCCTTGTTTCAGGATCTTGAAATTGATGAATTAGAAATACCTAGTATTTATTTAGAAAATAACTGGGGCTCTTTGGCAAATACTGTTTTGTATAGCGCTTTATTGGAAATGAAGAAGCGGAAGCAGATTTTAACTGCTCAGCAAATCCTTCAAGATCGTAATAGAGTTCCACAAAGGCCATCTAATACTCCTTCTACCCATGAAGATTCTGAAGAAGTTTCGGAAACATGGGTTAGAAGAAGGCAGCCTGTCATTACTAAAGACATATCTTGGTTTATCAACAACGGTGATTCTGAAGAGATCAGATCGAAGGCCCGTGAGCATAGAGAAAGGATTTTGCTCGATTTGTATCTAGAGCATGTCAAGATGACTGGTGAGACTTATTTCCCTGAAATGCATAGGTTGCTCAAGGCAGAATGGGACTTCTCTTATAAGGATGAGGGGTAGCTAGCATTTATTGATCACAGACTGATTGCTGCTTCTAGTTAGTCTAATTTCAATCCTTCTTTTTTCTTGGTCGCTATTTGTATTTAAGTCTGAGCTATCTTTTGGGTTGATTAGGCTTGATGCTGAATATGATTTAAAGTCTAGGTCTGGATATTGTTTGCCAATTTCCTCTTGAAGTAGTGTTTGGACAGAGAAAGCGCGAAGTAGTCCCAAGTCTGCATTAGAGCCTGCGTATACACGTTTAAAGCCGTTGGCTAGTTCTTCTGTTTCTGGAAATTTGTCGATATTGCTCAGGCCGGTATTCGGAGAATTATCAGTGTGCCCAATAATTTCAATCGTATCAATCGCATAGCATTGGATAGCCCTGTCGATTTTTGGGAGTTCTTCTGAAATTAGCTTTGAACGGAATGTTTTATTGACCTCGAAGCTTCCTCTCGCGAATCTATAATCTTTTGCGTCACTAAGTCGTATTACTGGAGGCTTTTCATTTGTTAATCGTGCAAGCACACTAGCAACCACGACAACACTGAGAATCAATAGAGTGCTGCTCAGTAAGTCTGTATACGCAAGCCATGGTGCCTCTAGTTTTGGCTTGCGACTTGTTCTCCTCACCATGATCAGCTCCAGGTTTCAGTGTTTGATTGGTTGATCAGTGCTGCCGCTAAGGAGTTAAGACGATTTCGCTCATCTCTTGATAGTGCGGATGATCTCAATTCATTTTCTACAAGTTCTCTAGTCGTTTTGCTTTCTTTTTTGATTCCATCGATTGCTTCGATTAACTTGCCAATAGATTCTTCGAGCTTTTGACGCTGTGGCGTTTCTGCCTCTAGCTTTTGAGTTAGTGCACTAGCTAATTCGTTCGAGGTTTTGTTCTCGCGTCCTACGGCAAGGCGTGCTGCTCTTAGTTGCTTAGATGCTTCTGATATTTCTTTGTTGGCTTCCTCTTGTATCTTGATTTCAGCTGATACTGATTGTGCAAGGCTGTGGACTTGCTCTTTGGTGCCTTCCAAAAGCATATACGTATCCTTAAAGTGCTTGGCAGATTCTGAAAAGCTTGTTCGCGCGGATGCGAGCTTCTCCGACAAACTCAGAAACTCGTTAGTTGCCACTGTAATTGATTCGCCAAATTGATTTGTGGAATAGCCAAATCTCTCTGCAAAATCGCTATCGGCGAAAATCTCTGATGCCCTTAAAAATCTCGTTCCACTGGCGTTTAAATCGCTGACACCACTATCGAATGTAGCGGCATATAGCTCCATAGCTTTTGAGCCTCTTTCAAATGCATCAAACATCTCTCCTATTTTTTCATTTACTGCTTTTTCAATCGCTGCTCCAACATCTTCCGAAAATCGGCTCATGAAATTAGAGAGCACAAGCTCCATGCGTTCCACTGATGCTCTCATCAGTGAGAAGCGGTTGCAGTCAGCCTGTACCACCTGTTCCAGGTATGCAGTGAGTAGGCTTTCAGTCTCATCTAGTAGGCGATTACAGCCAACGACTAGACCGATCAACCAAAATATAAGGCTATAGAAAACACCACCAAGGCTTGAGAGAAATGCTGTGCTCATAGGACCCAGTACGTTTCCGAGCTTGTCCACGATCTCTCCAGGTGGCCCTCCATCAACGTTCAATAATTCACTCAAAACTTGCAGATTTGTGGCAAGACCTATAAATGTACCCAGTAGTCCTATGGTGATGAATACCCCGGGTGCACTGCCCATTAACTCGCTTAATCCGCCAATATTTACGCGCCATTTCCCTATGTGTAATAGCTCTACCCCGCTCAGTTCTCCAGATGCAATTGAATGCGCGTCTACTTCTTCAATCTGTTCGGCTGCGCGTCTGTATCTGGTCCTAGCAGATGTGACAAAATTTGTTTCATCTCCAAACTGATCCTCTGATAGTCGTAAGGATCGACTCAGGCCTTTCAGTAGTGGTCTAAGTTTTCTGTTTGCCCTAAAGAGGCTGTACAGAAGTACTAAAAATAGGAACGTCTCAATGCCCAGAAAAATCCAGGCTTCCTGACTTACCTGCATTGCCGAGTTCGCTTTTTAACCAGTCTGTCTTCACGGTCGCGGCTATGTCATCCCCGGCAGCCTCGATAGAATCATCAATAAATATTGATTGGTGCAGCTTCTCCCCGAGCGGGAGCTTGCCTTGCTTTCCCTAAATCCTGTTGAGGCGGACTGATGGCTTCAATCCTTGACGGTCTGGCCCTTGAGGGGCCAGTCCTTGATGGCCTTGTTGAATGGCCCGCCTCGACAACAAGGAAGGAGTGGTTCGCCATCACCAGGCAGCTGATTCGGCAGACCATTGCCGACATGGACCTGGACTCTGCCGCCTTGGCTGAAGTCGAGGAGGCGTTCATCGGAGCTGGCCTGCTGTGATCTCAGTCCTTACCCCGACGCATGGCATCAATGTCGTCCTTGATCAACGACAGCTCAGCGGCGGAGTCTCGCTGGTGCTTTCTGTCCTCGAGATCTGGGTATGCAGCCAATGCAATCAGTGCGACGGGTCCAAAAAGCAATCCCAACACCAACCACTGCTTGGAGTTATGGCCCTTCAACTTGGCGATTTCTTCTGCCCAGACCGAGCAGGCAAACGCCATGGCAACGATCCAGATCCAATAAAAAATCTGCATCACCAGTCATCCACTGGCATCTAGGTAGCCATGACCCGCAAGAGAGTCACCACCAGCGAGAAGAAAACATGCCACGAATGGGCTGTGCGGCAGATAAACGCCGGAATGGGTCTCAGCGAATTAACTGCCGTTACTGCCGAAACATGGGGGTGCAGTCGCAGGAACGCTCGTGATGTCGTCGCTGCGGCCCACAAGGACTGGCTTAATTGCTGTTATGGATCCGAGGAGATCGACTAGCGGGACTTGCTTTTCCAGCAGGTGGGACGGCTAGAGCGCATCGCCCGCAAGGCGGAAAACGCAGGTCAGTTTTCAGCGGCAGTAGGCGCCATTACGGCACTGAATCGAATGATGGCCCTGGGTGCTGACCAGAAAGGTTTCCGCGGTCACTCAAACCACTACCGCCGTCGCTAATCAGTCCCAATCGGCCTCTTCTTCTTCATCCCGAGCCTTGAGTCGACGCTCCTGTTGCTCTTGCATGAACAAGCGGTATTTAACGATTTCATCTGCTCGAGAATTCTCCCAAGCATGCACGCAATGCATAAGGAGATCTTTCATATCCCTTTCGTAGGTCTCCTGCTGCTTCCAGGTGAAGCGCCAAGGATTGTAACGATCACGAGAATGCCCAACGTGATCGACGTTTAGTTTGAAATCACTGCCAGGGCAAAGGGTGCTTCACCTTGCACAGAGCAAGACTTTGGAGGTATCCAGAAGTGGTGCTTGGAGACCACCGCCATATTTCCTGGTTTGACCAGCTGTATGTCTCCGCGCCAAAAAGTAGTTGGGCATATGCCTTGGCTGCACAGAATTTGACGGTGCGATCGTTTACAACCCAAATGCCTCCTAGGAAAACGGGTGCGGCGAGCACAACGCCGCAGGCGGCGCGGACCATCAATGTGGTCGTCTTATCCATCCGATTACTTTTTCAGCGGGTAAGTCCGGCAGCTCGACAATCTGCTCGTTCAATGGCCTTCCACTGGGCGTAGGAGCTTTGATTACCTGCTTGCAGGTGTCCCTCAGCCACCATCCCAGCTCGAATGCACTTGTCCATAGCAGTGCCGTATTTCTGCACGTCCCGGTACTGACGCTCGAAGTCGTCAGCGACCTGGTTGTGGATCTCATCCATCGTGTTTTCTGCCTCGTATTTGATGAAAGCGTCAAAGCCAAACCAGAGGACAGCGAAAACCACTGCACCGCCTAGGAGCTTGCCAACGACTTCACCTGCCTCGTCAACAGACTTTTTCTGGTCCTGAGGATCTTGTGCCATTGGAGGAGTGCTGTCCTTTTCCAAGGATGGCAGCGGTGAGCTAGCGCGTCTGCCAGCGCCACCGCGGTGGCCTTTCACCGCAGTCACGATCCACTCGTGCTCCGCGGTCTAAATGCAGAGGATCGCTCGGCTCGTTCTTATCGAAGACCGTCTCCTGCCAGCACTTAAACCACTGGTCATAAGCAGGACTCCTTAGGAGATCCATGCCCTTGCCCCACAGCAAGTAACCCACCCAGATGGTGGCGGGCACAGCAGCAACAGCAGCCATGACCCCCAGGGCTGTCATGAAACCGCTGCGGAAGTTGTTGCTCATGCTCCAAGGATGGCAGCGCACCCAGGACTGCCTAGGACAGCCCTAAACATCCCTAACCAAATAAGCATTACTTCAAAACGGCAGCCCGGAGGTAACAGACCTAAGACAGTCGACATCAAGCTGTTTCCTATCCAAGAATCTGCTGCTAGAAAGCGTCTAACGATAATCGAGTGGCGATGAAGGAATCGACGTTGAAGCAGGTCGAGCTACTGTCACCGGCGCAGGAGGCTTCCTTCAACAGTAGATATGAGGATAAAAAGAAAGATCCGACAACAGCACTTTTGCTTTGCCTGATTCTTGGAGGCATTGGTGCTCACGAATTTTATCTTAACAACGTCAACAAAGGAGTTATTTACTTAGTTTTTTGCTGGACTTTTATACCTGGGGTTATTGCGCTTATTCAGCTCTTCACTATTCAAAAGCGGGTGAAGGATGAGAATGATGCAATTGCACAGAAGATCCTTGCAGGAATTAAAGATCAAGGCCCGATCGGCTCAATCGGAGCAGGTAATGTTGCTGGAGTCGAAGCCGATCTAACAAAACTCCAAGAAATGCGTGATAGTGGAACTATTAGCGAAGACGAGTACCAACAACTTCGCAAGAAGTCGCTGGGTCTTTGAATTTATCAGAGCGAATTGCATAAAAATCGCCAGTTTAGAGCAGCAGAAGTTAGTATCTATAAGTATTAGTAGTAAGCCGTTTTGCTTCAAAATGGCAAGCTGCAAAAAACTGCTTCAGATTTGATCGTCTTAAGAGGCCTTGTAGACAGCCAGTGTACAGGTGTTATCGGACTGTTGAGTAAAGCAGTCTTCCTTGGTAATCGAAGCCGCAAGTTGCGTCTCCCATGGCATATCCCCCAAATGAGTTCCTGGCTCTATATGAGATCTCAGTTCGAACCATTTCGGATTCATTATCTTTTGAGCCTTTGTAGAAGTATGAGTCTGCTGTTCTATAGCTGTCTGGATCTTTGAGTTTTGCCTTAATTCCTTCTTCGCAACGCCAGGTCATGGAAGCCCTTTTTGTTTTGATGAGTTGTGTGTGTATTGGGAGAGAATTGAATTCTCTTTGGGCTTCTCGTGCTTTCTCGGCTGCTCCTTTCCACCAAGTAGTGCCGATTGCTATTGCCGCCACTGCGATCCCAGCCACAGGAAGTAACACCGAGAGTGCTTCTTTGATTTGCTTTGACTCATATGCAGCTACTTCTGAAGCGTTGTAGTTCAGGTTGGGAGCCTTGCACCAAGGACAAACCTTGGATCGTGAGCCGTAGTCATCACCGCATGAATGGCATTTGACCTTTGCCATTAATTCAGTCTCGATTTCTGTCCATTCTGAAATGGCTCAGTCCCCACAACCCAGTTAGAGCTGTTTCTTATCCCCGCTGTCGTTGGGTCCGCCTGATGACAGCGGGTGGGTGCTCCCGCTTGACGGTTGCTGTTGCTGCCTTTCGCGGTCATCCGAGCCATGCCTACCGGCGCTGACTGTCTCAATAGCCCTTATGGAGCCAAGCTGGAGGCATCCACTGATCGGTGATGCCAAGCGAGAAGCTCATCAAGATCTTGCGGTCCAAAACGGACCTCATGGACGAGCAGATCATTCCCCTGACCGATGAAGAAGGTTGGGCAAAGGTCTACGAAGCAGAGGCTGCCGCCAAGGCTGAGCGCGACGCCAACCGCAAGCCCACGGTCCTGTTCTCCGGCTTCAACAATCCAGACAAGGCCGAGATGGCAGCCCATGCCGTGGCGCATGGTTTGAAGCCCGTCACCACCGTGACCAAAAAGCTGGAGTGTCTGGTGCTGGGTGAGACGCCAGGCGAAAAGAAGGTGATGAAGGCCGAGGAGTTGGGCATCAAAACCATGCACGCCCACGAGTATCTCCAGCTTTACGGCGACCAATAAAAAAGGGGAGTGGGAGTCCGGCTGAGCTCCCACTCCCACTTTCCTCAACGTGGATTGAGCTGTTTCTTGTCGCAGTTCACGGCTCCGTCCAAGTCGTTCGTCGCTCCCGTATGCCCGAGAATGGGTTGTTGCCCGACGGTTCGGACAGCTCTGTCAGAACTGTTATCCGGTGGCCTCCGCGCGACCACCCTGCTCTTGTCATTGGTGTCGAACCTCCTCTCCAGACCTGGCTTATTTGAGAGAGGCTGCAAACCGGGTACAAGCTAGATATGACAGCACCTCTACCGGCGCTGACCCTCAACTGTGTTTACGTATTTCCTGGCTGCAGTACTGCATCCACTTAAGGAGGAAGGCCGCCCCTCCCAGGTGGAAGAGACGGCCTAGCTCGCTCGCTTGTGCATCTTTAACCCGCGATGTAATCAGGGGTTGAGAGGCCAGCCCACCTACGACGTGAATGGGGTGACCTCTCCTATTGCTCGCTTCCGACACCCCTGTGATGACGGAACAGGGGCCATGCCGTATGCCATTTCTGGCGTCGGGCGAAGTGTCGGGCCTTTCAAGCTCCTGGGGCCAAGGTTCCAGGTGATGGACCTTCTGACTCAGTGTTGAGTGCCCCCCGGCAGTGATGGTGCCGGGATTTAGGGCAAGCCCATGGATGGTGAGAAAACTCGTGGAGCAGAGGCTCGAAAGGTCAGGCGACTTCTAAAACCTGCTCGGTTGGACCGTCGTCTCTCATTGACGCCTCCGATCTCAATGGATTCACTCTCGTCAGCGGGCACGCACAAGGCAATCAGCCTTAACGCTCATTGCCTTGTGGGCCCCGACCATCTGATGTTGGGTTTGACGTGCTCGTCCTTAGAAGAACTTCTGCAAGACAGCAGGAATCTCCAAGTCCTTTGGTGAGTCGCATTGGCTGGCTTGTTCAGCAAGCTGCGCGAGAGCAACTGATTCCTCTGGAAGGGGAATGCTGCATTCGCAGACATTCTCTTTTTTGCGAGGGAAGCGATTACCCAGAAAAAAGGGCGGCAACTCCCAATCGCGAGAAATCAGCTCCTCACCATCCCCATCTGGCCGAGCAATCTGGTGCTCCAGCTTGAGGTCAATAACTTCCCCCCAACTGTTCCAAGGGCGTTGATCATCCATAAAACGCTGGTCAGGACAGGGAATCTTGAGGATGTCGGCGGCTCTGCACATATGGCGAAACCACCAACCAGACCAGTTCATCTCCATTACATGGTCAGCAACCTCATCCACAGCACAAACACCAGTGGTGATGTGCCATGGCGCTGGCTTGGGATGAGCATGACGCGCTGATTTTTCTAGGAACGTCAAAAGGCGTGGCAAGGCTGTTTTAAAAAAGGCCCGCTTTCGCTTTGAACACGTCCCGTCAAGAGCAACGTCTTCTGTGACGGACCATGGAGTCCAATCCAGTTGGCTCTCGTCTGTGCCGATGCCATTAGAGAGGGAGTCACTACCCATCAGAACGACAGCGGCAAGCCAGTAGGCAAAGGCGAGAGACCTAAACGCTGACGCTCGGCATTCATGACTTGGCGACCTTCTTCAAGAAGCTGCCGCCCTGCCTGCCGTCGTTTTGACCTGCACTCCTTGCCGTCCTGAAAAGTCTGAGCATCCTTTAGGCAAGCCTGAGTTGACTGGAACAAGGCGAGTCTCTTCTCATAGCTGCTGAGAAACCAATCGCGCCTCACTTGGAAAAGCTGCTGCTTTTGGCTTTCAGTCAGCTTCGCTTCCTCTTGCAACTGTCGTTCTTGCATTCTCCGTTGAATGCGACGTTGCAGAAAGGATTGAGCTTGACCCTCACTCTGGTACAGCGCGATTGCAGACAGAGCGAGACAATGGATAAGGAGGATCCCGCTCAAGCGAGCAGGCGAAAACGTCCGAGCCGAGTGGCTTTGGGTGGTGCCGAGGCCATCGGGACCAAGTTGTTTGCGCATTAGAAATCAACCCGCCTATGAGGCGGTACGAGGTGTTCGGTTCAGTTCGAATGTCCTCAGACCCGCCGTAGCGGGGATGTTTCGTCAGACGTTTTGAAGTTAGCAGTACTCGCGGGAGTCATCGGCCGTCTCAACTGTCCTTACCGGTAGTCCGACGTCTCTTTTGGTCGCTGCCATCGCGTCATTTGGAACTTCACTGATCCCATCGCCTCCGCGATGGTGTCACCGGAAGTTCAGTCGCATGGATCTTCCATCCAATGGAGCGAAACCATTGGGCGCTGATAACACCACTGACTCCTCTGTGATGAGCGATCCGAGGAGTCAGATCAGCGTTTCGGTTGGCCAAAACATTTCGACGAGTCATTTGGCCACTGCCATCGCGTCATCTGAACGGCAGTGCACCCCCAGCCGGGGTGATGGTGTCCTCGGAGTCCCCAAGACCTCCATCCCATGGTTTTTGTAGGAACCATTGGGCGCTGAGTGTCAGCGTTCGTTTCACGCCGACACAGCAAGCAACGGCCTGACTCCCTCTCTGGCGAGCGGGGAGTCAGTTCAGCGTTAGAAAGCTCCCAAGATCGCTTTATTGCCTGTGTCCACTCCCAAAGAACTCCAACGCGTTGAGCTGCTGAACTACACGAAAGCCAACGGAGAGGAGCTAATAGGGCTCGCCGTTGAATTGGCTGAAGACCCCAGCGGCGGCGTTCAAGTACGGGTGCTTATGGATGCAAATGTCGTCAGCGGGGTAACAGTGGTCCCCTTGCAACAAGGCGGTTGCTGCGACTAATCAGCAGCAGTCACAACTTGAGCAACATTGCTCTTCTCCGGCGTGACCATCAGCACAGGGCTGAGAGCAATAAATCTTTCCGTCTTTCTCGACGGATTTTTCAGGGGAAACGCTGCAGCCACATGGCTCACACGCGCATTGCTGGTTAGCGATTGGCATGGATTCGACGATCAACTCCCCTTGTCTTAAGTCGAAAGAACAACCAGCGCATCCCTCAACCGAGAGGATTGAACCTCACCGGTGGCCTGCAACGTTGGCGCGGATCATCTGACCACTGCCATCGAGTCGTATGAACGGCACTGCACCTCCAGCTGGGGTGATCTTGTCTGCGGAAGTTTCAATCGCATGGGCCTTCCATCCAATGGTTAGGCAATGCCATTGGGCGCTGATCAGAAGCTGGCTCCTTACTTCCTCTGAGGGGTCAGTTCAGCGTTTTCAATTGCCACAACGTTTCAGCGAGTCATTTGGTCGCTGCCATCGCCTCATCTGAAAAAGCGCAGCCCACGACAGGGGCGATGGTGTCTTTGGAGGTTCCTGTGCTGGGCATCTCCATCCAATGGCCTATCCACAGTCATTGGGGCGCTGTCCAAAAAAGCTGACTCCCTTTCTTTCCGGTCGGGGAGTCAGTTCAGCGTTATTTGACGGGTGGTGGGTTGCGCACGAGGCGGGCAAAAAAAAGGGGTAGGCCCCTCAGCCATACCCCCTCATGCGCGACGCAATGAAGGCACCACAGCCTTCCCTAAGACATTGGTTTGGCGGGTGCCCATATGTAACCCTCTGAACACAAATTAGGCATTAAGCCTTAGTAGGCCTTGGTGGGGACCATGCGAATCCAGGTGATGATCCATCTGGCGCGAGCACCACAGCAAACGCTCTGGGAGACGGAATGTTCGCGGGTTCCCTCGCCCGCGTCTCCCACTCATGCGATCAGGCAGCAGTGCCTCCCATGAGTTCTGACACGTTGGGCATGGGATCAGGCTGGCCATCAGCAATTGCTCGAGCGCGACGGTAAAACCAACTCTCCGTGTCCCCCTTGGCCTCCATGCTTTCGGCGATGGTCTTCCAGTTGTCGATTTCGGCTTGATCCATGGGCAGCAAATAAAAAAATCTCCAGAACCCCTCAGAACTGGAGACCGTCCAACTGCCTGATGCAGCTCTGCATTCAGACCCGTTGAAGCTATGAAGTGAGGCCTGGGTGCGGAGGTACGGATGACCGCTAAGCCTCCACAGAAGAGCCACGCGGTGTCGAAAAACGGGCATAAAAAAGGCGGGTCGTGCATTACCCGCCTGATCTGAATTCTCCGGTCGAGCTGTCCGGAGAAGTCGCAAAATCTGCGTAACGGAAATGTAGAAAACCCGTTGTTGCAACTGTGGATTCAGCACCCACGATGAGAATTAATACCTAAGGTTGAAGTTACGCGGCGTCGGTGCCGTCTGCGTCCCCTGAGTCAATGAGCCAGTCAGCTCATGTATTCAGCTGAACAGTTGAGCCAGAACTGAGTCACTACGGGACGGGCTAAGTCCAGCTTCAGAACGACTTGATTTGCGTCGAAGCCGGGTTGCGGGGATCTGCACCCGGCTTTTTCATGCCTTTCGTGGCTCAGGCTTCGACTTCAGCCTTCCGAGGAGCCTCTGTTGAAGTCTGCTCAGCTGTCTCGGCGTTGTGATGGCAAGCGTTGGCGATGTTGGCGAAAGCTGCCATGACCATTATCGCGATGATCACGGTGCCACCGAAGAAGGCAATGTTCGGATGACGGTTCACGAGTGGCAGGCCTAAGAGTCAGCGGACCCTATCGGCTCAACTCAC